>Ga0209204_1000176_pt1 | contig 75474 bp, 73 predicted proteins | sample AD_JPNMR2_MetaG_FD_184425 | JGI IMG/M metagenome (GOLD analysis project Ga0209204, IMG submission 184425) | Active sludge microbial communities of municipal wastewater-treating anaerobic digesters from Japan - AD_JPNMR2_MetaG (SPAdes) (version 2) | ecosystem: Engineered > Bioreactor > Anaerobic...
GTGCCCAGTTTGAACAAAATAAAGGTCGTTTGCCGTTTCCTGTTTCTCGTGGTGTCATTATCTCTGAGTTTGGTGAACAATCCCATCCGCTGTATAAAGGAATAAAGATTGTAAATAATGGAATTGATATTTCGTGCGATTGTGATATTCCTGTATATGCAGTATTTGGGGGTGTCGTTTCAAAGGTTTTTTTCATCAAGGGGTCAAATTATGCAGTCATTGTACGGCATGGTAATTTTTATACTGTTTATCAAAATTTAGCTAATGTTGTCGTTTCTAATGGACAGGAAATAAAAGTGAATACTGTTTTAGGGAATTCATCTTGTATGCCTGGTGAAAATGTGGCAAGGTTACATTTTGAAATCTGGCGTGATTTGCAAAAATTAAACCCTGCTGAATGGTTAGCTCGTTAAAATAAATTTTGTTTTTTTGCTGTTTATGGTATTAAATAATGTATTAATTTTGGTAACCAAAATCAACAAAATGCAGTATACATGCATATATGTTAATTGTGTAGACAATGAAAAATAAGTTGATAATTAATTCAAAAATAGAAGAATTACGAAAGGTCGAAAAATTTGTTGATGAAATTTCCGCTGCTTGCAAGCTTAGTTCAGAGTTATACGGCAACTTATTAATTGCCGTACTCGAGGGAGCAAATAATGCAATTGTGCATGGTAACAAGCTAAAGGAAGAGTTGCCTGTTACTATCGAGGCGGACTATGATGAAAGCGAGCTAAAAATAACTATAACAGATTGTGGTACGGGATTTGATTACAACAATGTGCCTGATCCCACTGCGCCTGAAAATATCGAAAATGTTAGTGGACGAGGGATTTTTTTGATGAGAAAACTTTCCGATTCTACCGAGTTTTTTGATAATGGAACCCGTGTGGTGTTATCTTTTAAATTGTAAAGTTGACTGTTCGTTTTTACAACATACATCCTTCTATACGTTTACATTTACAATTTAGTCAAGTCAAAAACTGCATTCAACAGTTAGCAAAACTTGAAGGATGCAATATTGGAAATATTTCAGTAATTTTTTGTGATAATCATTATATTTATCAGTTAAATAGTGCCTATTTAAAACATTTTTATCCTACCGATGTTATAACCTTCGATTATACAGAGGGGAAAAGATTATCTGGAGATATTTTTATTGGGCTCGACGTTGTTAACAGCAATGCAAAGCGCTTAGGAGTAACCTTTCGCGATGAATTGTTGCGTGTTGTTTTGCATGGCGTTTTGCATTTGTGTGGTTATAAGGATAAAACAGTGAGACAAAAAATGCTGATGCGTGCGAAGGAAGATTATTATCTAAAAATGTGTTGTGAAAATGAAGGGTAATTTTTTTGCAGAATATGACATTATTGTAGTGGGTGCTGGGCATGCTGGTTCTGAAGCTGCAGCGGCTGCTGCAAATATGGGGGCAAATGTTTTGTTGATTACCATGGACATGACAAAAATTGCCCAGATGTCCTGTAATCCTGCTATGGGGGGCATTGCCAAAGGACAGATTATTCGCGAAATTGATGCACTGGGTGGTTATTCTGGAATTGTAACCGACCGTTCTATGATTCAATTCCGAATGCTGAATCGTTCAAAGGGTCCTGCTATGTGGTCACCTCGTGCGCAGTGCGATCGAATGAAATTTTCCCTCGAATGGAGAAAAGTTTTGGAGTCTATTCCTCGCCTTTCGTTTTGGCAGGATACGGTTACTGAGCTACTAATTGAGGACGCTCGAGTCATTGGTGTAGTTACCAGGGCAGGCGTCTCTTTTGGGGCACAGGCTGTTATTTTAACAAATGGCACTTTTGAAAATGGTTTGATACATATCGGAAAAACAAATTTTACGGGCGGTCGAATTTCTGAACCTATCTCACAGGGTATTTCAGCCCAATTGAAATCTTATGGCTTTCAAGTGGGGCGATTGAAAACAGGAACGCCTGCACGTTTGGATGGAAGAACAATAAATTTTTCTGTTTTAGAAGAGCAGCCTGGTGACGAGGGGGGTGGCAAGTTTAGTTTTTTAATTGATGATGCGTATCATGCACCACGGATGAGTTGTTTTATTACTTATACAAATCCTGAGGTGCATCAGCTGTTGCGTGAAGGGTTCGACGATTCGCCTTTGTTTACTGGACGTATTCAGGGTGTTGGTCCACGATATTGTCCCAGCATTGAGGATAAGGTGGTTACTTTTGCTCAAAAACAGAGCCATCAGTTATTTCTTGAACCCGAAGGTACCGATACCTGTGAATATTATTTAAATGGTTTTTCGTCCTCTTTGCCTTACGATGTACAATTTCGTGCTATTCGAAAGATTAAGGGATTGGAAAATGTAAAAATATTCCGACCAGGGTATGCAATTGAATACGATTATTATCCACCTACCCAGCTTTATCATACTTTGGAAACAAAATATATTGAAAATTTATATTTTGCTGGTCAAATTAATGGGACGACTGGGTATGAAGAGGCTGCTGCCCAGGGAATCATGGCAGGTATTAATGCGTATTTGAAGATTTCTGGTAAGCCACCCTTTATATTGCGGCGCGATGAGGCTTACATTGGAGTGCTTATCGATGATTTGGTAACAAAGGGGGTGGATGAACCGTATCGCATGTTTACTTCGCGCGCCGAATTCCGTTTATTGCTAAGGCAGGATAATGCCGATGAACGTTTAACCGAGCGTTCTTACCATTTGGGATTAGCAAGTCGCGAACGCTATGAGAAATTTTTAAAGAAAAAAGAAAAAATACAGGAGGTTTTAAAAATTGTTGATCATTCTTCTGTTAAACCTCATCATGTGAATTCATTTTTAGCGTCGTTTAATTCTACGCCTATACAGCAAAAAGTTCGATTACGCGATTTGTGTTTGCGACCTGAAATATCATTGCGTGGACTTTTACAACATATACGGCCAGAGATGCTACAATCTTATTCCGAGGAGGTACTTTTTTCTGCCGAACTCGCTGTAAAGTATAGTGGCTATATCGAACGTGAAAAAACAATTGCTGATAAAATGCGACGGTTGGAAGATCTTGTTATTCCGTCTGACTTTGATTTCAACAAGCTTAATATTTCAACCGAAGCAAGGCAAAAACTATCACGGATTAAACCTGCCAATATTGGACAAGCATCGCGCATTCCGGGAGTTTCCCCGGCCGATATCAACGCATTGCTAATATACATGGGACGATAATGTTCCACGTGGAACATCGATAACGATTGAACTTATAATGTTCCACGTGGAACAAAAGTTGAATCTATTACAGTCAAGTTCCTATTAATGTTACGGTTATGATATCCATAACGAGGGATAATACCGATTTTTTAGGCTTATTGCCGACCTCGGCAGGGGTATATCTATTTTACGATGGTGCTGGGACAGTACTATATGTGGGCAAGGCTAAGAATTTGAAAAGCCGGGTATCGTCCTATTTTAGTAGTTCTGTCGTTGGCGCAAAAACGCGTTTGTTGGTAGCGCGTGCCGCTTTGCTCGATTATATTGTGGTGAATAATGAATCGGAGGCTTTGCTGCTCGAAAATACGCTGATAAAAAAATATAAACCCCGCTACAATATTCTGCTTAAGGACGATAAAACCTATCCCTGGGTAGTGATTCGAAATGAGCCTTTTCCTCGGGTTATGCTTACTCGTCGGGTGGTGAACGATGGATCTTCGTATTTTGGCCCATTTACTTCGGCCTACATTGTAAGAAATTTACTTACCCTGCTTAAACAGTTGTATCCTTTGCGAACCTGTAATCTAGACCTCACCCCCGACAAAATAGCTGCCGGAAATTTTAAGGTTTGTCTCGACTATCACATAGGTATCTGTAAAGGACCCTGTGTCGGTCTGCAGTCCGAAGAGGATTATCAACAAAATGTGTCGCAGATTAAAAACATTTTGCAGGGAAAAATATCTGCAGTGAAGCGTTTGCTACAGGAGAGAATGCAATTAGCAGCCCAACAATATCAGTACGAATACGCTCATGAGCTGAAAGAAAAAATTGCGTTGTTGGAAAAATATCACAACGATTCGTTGGTTGTGAATCCTCGTATCCGTGAATGTGATGTAATATCCTTTGCGCGACAGGAGGAGATGACGGTGGTAAACTACCTACATGTTGTCGAAGGTGCATTGGTGCATACCTATAATGCCTATTTTCAGGTGCAGGATGCAGAGGAAATCCCTGATTTAATCGGTTCTTTAATTACACAAATACGTACTAAATTTGCCAGTACCGCCCCCGAAATTCTTGTCACGGTGCAGCCGAATTTTAAACTTAATGATATACGCTATATCGTTCCAAAAACCGGCGACCGTCGTAAACTTTTAGAATTATCGCTGAAAAATGCCAACGCATACTTGCAATTCTTGATCCATAAAATGGATAAGGCAAGTCAAAAAGAAAACACTGCTTTGCAGCAACTTAAGTCCGATTTGGGCCTTAGGCAGCTGCCTACACATATCGAATGTTTCGATAATTCCAATATACAGGGGCAAAGTCCTGTCTCTGCCTGCGTTGTTTTTCGAAATGGTGTTCCCGCTAAATCTGAATATCGGCATTTTCATGTGAAAACGGTCGAAGGTCCCGACGACTACGCAACCATGCGCGAAATTGTTTATCGGCGTTACCGGCGTTTGCTCGACGAGGACGGGGAGTTGCCTCAGCTGATCGTTATCGATGGGGGTAAAGGTCAGCTAAATGCTGCTATCGAAGCCCTGAAGCTTTTGAATATTGAACAAAAAGTTGAAATAATTTCCATTGCCAAGCGTCTCGAAGAAATCTATCGTCCCGGGGATAGCCTACCTATATATCTTGACAAACGTTCGCCTTCGTTACGTCTGATACAGCAATTGCGCGATGAGGCGCATCGATTCGGCATAACCTTTCATCGACGCACTCGCGAAAAACGCGCATTAAGCTCTTTTTTCGATACGATTGAGGGCATAGGCGATAAAACAAAACAAAAGCTTTTGAAAAAATATGGCAGCATTGAGGCCATCCGAATGGCTTCGGTCGATGAATTGACCGAAATGGTTGGTGAGAAAAAGGCCAGACAAATACAAGCTGCCTTCGAACAAACATTTGAGTTTTAAATTCTATTTATTTGTTTTATTGCTTCAGATGAATCTTTTTTATTCCTTGAAAATAAAATTATTATCATAATACGTCTTTTGTAATTACAGTTGAATGTATTTTCATTTGCGTCTTTTCTTTTCTTAAGTTGCATGCTGAAATTTTTTTTCTTTACCTTTAGGGGTTTTAATTAAATATTTTGACTATGTCGACTAAAAAGCTCTTAAGAATATCGTTACTGATAGTTATCGTTTTGATTGTTTTTGTGGTTATAGGTAAGAAATTGGGCTGGATTGGTTCCGAAAAGCCTTCTGAAGTATATGTCGAAGCCGTAGAGAAACGAACCATCTACGAAACTATTACAGGCAGTGGACGTATCGAACCTGTTGTTAATGTCAAGGTAAGCGCCGATGTTTCGGGCGAAATCATTGAGCTGCTGGTCAAAGAGGGTGAATATGTGCATATGGGACAATTGTTGTTGAAAATTAAGCCCAATACCTATGTATCGGTACGCGACAGGGCACAGGCAGCACTCGATAATGCGCGTGTTAACCTCGATAATGCGCGTGCACGATTTCAGCAGAGCCAGGTGCAGCTTGATCGCGTTCGATTAAGTTACGAACGAAATAAAATGTTGTGGGAAAATAAAACTATTTCGCAATCTGAGTGGGAAGCTGCTGAGTCGGAATATAAGCTGGCACAGGTCGATTTACAGGTTGCTACCGAAAATGTTCGTGCCGCTGAGTTTGGAGTTAAAAGTGCTGAGGCTTCGCTGGCTGAGGCTGAGGAAAATTTAAGAAAAACGTCGGTGTATGCACCCATTGATGGTACTGTAACTAAACTTAACGTGAAACGAGGGGAGCGCGTAGTTGGAACTGAAATGATGGCTGGTACAGAACTTTTGCAGGTGGCCGACCTGAGCAAAATGCAGGTCGTGGTGTCAATTAATGAAAATGATATTATTCGCGTAAAAAAAGGCGATACGGCTATTGTTGAAGTCGATGCGTATATGGGTACGAAGCTTGCAGGCGTTGTTACCGATATAGCACATTCTGCTTCTGTTTCGGGTCAGTTGGCTGATCAGGTTACAACTTTTGAGGTGAAGATTGAGCTATTCCCCGAGTCGTACAAGAGCTTAACTACCCCTGTAAATCCTTACCCACTTCGACCAGGAATGACTGCGAATGTTGAGATTCATACGCAGGTTAGCTACAATACCATTGCTGTTCCACTTGCTGCGTTGACAATGCGTTCTGCCACTAAAGATAGCTTAAAGCCTTCCCAATCGTCGGATATGATGCAAGAGGTTGTTTTTGTTGTCAAAGGCAACCGTGCTCGTATGGTACCTGTTGTTACAGGTATTCAGGATGAAAATTTTATTGAAGTTAAAAGCGGTGTTCAGTTGGGGGATAAAGTTGTGGTGGGTCCCTTTAATCTGCTTTCTAAGCGACTCAAAGACGATATGCCAGTTGTAATAGTAAAAAGGGAAAAATTTATAAAAGAATGATGCCAAAGATTTTAGCCATTGAAACTTCTGAGCATTATTGTAGCGTTGCTTTTTTTGAGGGTACTACAGTCCTTTTGCAATTAATAGATAGCACTGAAAGGAATCATTCTCAAATGCTTACTGTTTTAATAAATAAATTGTTAGAACAGCTTAACTTAAGTGTTAATTTAATTGATGCGGTAGCCATCAGCAAGGGACCAGGCTCTTATACTGGACTTCGAATTGGAACATCAGTGGCCAAAGGTTTGTGTTATGCGCTGGAAAAACCACTTATTGCGGTAAGTACCCTTGAGCTGATGTGCTATGCAGCGCTTGCAGCTGCTGATAGACAAAAGGTAGTGCTCGATTCTTCCATACTTTGTCCAATGATTGATGCGCGACGCATGGAGGTGTATACACAACTTTTTGATGTTACCCTTACCCCGATATCGTCTATTGAGGCAAAAATCATTTCCAGTGAAACTTTCACCGAAATTTTAGCAGATCGTAAGCTGATACTTTTCGGAAGCGGCGCCGATAAGGTTGCATTTTTGTATAATAATCCAAATGCTGTGTTTTTGAAGGATGTACGACCTATGGCTGAATTTATGGCTCAGCCCGCTTACGATGCTTATAAGCAGCAACGCTTTGAAAATGTAGCTTATTTTGAACCCTTTTACCTTAAAAATTTTGTGGCTACCCGTGCAACAAAAAAATGGTTGGGTGACCGTTGAATTAAAAATTTTTTTTAATTTTGCGACGCTTAATTGGATTGACCTATGGTGTAATGGTAGCACAGCAGATTTTGGTTCTGTTAGTCTAGGTTCGAGTCCTGGTAGGTCAACAATCTCTCGTGAAAGAATTCTCGGTTTCAGTTCGCAGCAAAGTTACTCCCAATTGATTCAATCAGGTTGTCAATAAAGAATTCGTTCTTCGTTATAAATTTTTTCATGCCAAGCGTTGCGTATTCTTCTTTTAGCTTTTCACTTTCATTGGCTGTTAGAACAAAAATGTCAATGGTGTCATTCTTCTTGCAGATTTCGCGCAGAATATCCAGGCCCGTGGTAAATTGACTGTTGTTGCCAATATAGGTGTGATCAAGAATAATGAGATCAGGATTTTGGTCTAATGCCGCCAGACAATCTTCTCCGCGTCGAAAGGAACGCACAGTATATTCGTCCCGACCCGAAAAAGTATATTCCAGCAAGTGCAATATCATCTTGTCATCGTCGACAAAAAAGATGAGTCTGTTCATAACCCTTGTTTAAAAATTGAACGAAATTTACTTAAACTTTTTTCGTTCGCAAATATTTTCAGATAAATTTTTTTTATGTTATAAATCTGCATTGTCCACCCACTTGTAAACTTTGTCCGAACGGCGAAGCTGAATTGTTGAAGGGATGGTACAATGTTGGCCTTTTTCGGCTTGCCTGCTTGGTATATCGTTTACCTGTAGTTCGTTTACCGTGAGTTCTTCTACGCCTGTTGTGGGGCCGATAAATAAAAGTGTATCACCTTGTGCTATACTTCCGGTTTCGATGGATACTTCAACTACTTTTGCTTTGCTGTAATAATTTATCACTTTGCCTACATAGATTTTCTTTTTGGTGGCTATGGATCCATAGCTGTTTGACCATTCCCCTAACTTTCGACCCAAATAATAGCCATCCCAGAAGCCGCGATTGTATACTTTAGAAAGTTCGCTTAAAAGTTCTTTTTTAAGGCTATCCGTAAATTTTCCTTCCAGAATAGCGTCGATAGCCTTATGATAGCTCAGGGTGACAATTTTTACGTATTCGGGACCTCGAGCTCTGCCCTCTATTTTCAAAAGTCGAGCACCTGCAAACAGAATTTTGTCCAAAAATTCGATTGTACACAGGTCCTTTGGCGACATAATGTATTCATTGTCTATTTCAAGCTGACTTTGAGTTTCCTTGTCGGTAACAATGTAGGAACGACGGCAAACCTGAAAGCATTCACCCCGATTGGCAGAGTGGTTGTATTGATGTAAACTTAAGTAACATTTTCCGCTAATGGCCATGCATAGTGCCCCATGTACAAACATTTCAAGTCGTATAGGTTTTCCCTGGGGGCCGGTAATGTTCTGCGATGTAATATTTTCGTATATGCGTTTTACCTGTTGAAGATTTAATTCCCGCGCCAGTACCACAGCATCGGCATAACGTGAAAAAAATTTAAGGGATTCTGTATTGCTGATGTTGACCTGCGTACTAAGATGTACGTTAAGACCCAGTTCCCTCGCTTTTTGCATTACAGCAATGTCGCTGGCTATTACAGCATCTACACCGGCCTCTTTGCATGCTGCTAAAATTTTTTCAACCTCATCCAGGTCATCGTCGTACATTACAGCGTTTAGTGTAACATAGCATTTTACATGGTGTTTTCGGCACTGGTCGCTTATTTTTAGCAGGTCGGTTTCGCTAAAATTGCCCGATGATAGGGATCGCATATTCAGTTTGCCTACACCCAGGTAAACGGCATCCGCATGTGCATGGAAGGCCGCCTGTAACGATTCGTACGAACCAACTGGTGCAAGCAACTCTATGTCTTCGCGCAAAAGATTCATACTTAATTTTTTGTGCAAAGGTACGACAACTCGATGAATTTGCTGTCAAAGGGTACCTTGTATGTATATTGAATCTTCCTAATGCTTTTTCTTGATGTGCTACTATCAATTACTTTGAATGTTTATTCAAAAAATCGTAGTGGTTTTATAGGTAGCGTGTAAAGATTTTACGACATCTTCTGGCCATGTTTAGGCCATGCAGGTACATCTTTATCCTGTTTATGGGTGAGACATAGCATTACGAATTTATGCGCAATAATCCCTCAGCCGGTAGTTGCCTTTGAAAAGAAATTAATAGCATATAACCAGGGAAAATATAAATGGCAATGAGAGTCGTGTTATTGTTTAGGTGCTTTGAGGATGATTCTGAAGGTTGTACCCTTATCAATTTCGGAATTAAGCACAAATATTTTTCCTTTATGATAGTTTTCTATAATCCGTTTGGCAAGCGATAGTCCAAGACCCCATCCTCTAACTTTTGTTGTGTAGCCAGGCATAAAAATAGTTTTATACCTGAACTTGGGAATTCCTTTGCCGGTATCGGAAATGTCAATGAATATTTTGTTTTTACTTTTTTGGGCCTCAATGGTAATGATTCCTTTTGTTTCCATGGCATCGATAGCGTTTTTACATACATTTTCGATGACCCATTCGAAAAGCGTTTTGCTCACTGGTGCTACAAGAAAAGGCTCAAGTTGAAGCGTTACCTGTATGGTAGAGGGCATTCTATGCTTGAGGTATTGCACCACCCCTTCGATGAGTTGGCCAATGTTTTCGTTGGCAAGGTGGGGACGGGAACCTACTTTTGAAAATCGCTCGGTGATGGTGGTAAGACGCTGCACGTCATTTTCTAATTCTTCTATCAATGCTGGTTCTATACCTTTTTCTTTGAGAATCTCTGCTAATGCCATCAGCGATGAGGTAGGTGTTCCCAGTTGATGTGCGGTTTCTTTTGTTAGTCCAATCCATACCTGATTTTGTTCTGCTCTACGTGATGAACTAAAAGCAAGGTAGGCAACGACAATGAATAGCATGATGATGCCCAGTTGAACGTATGGATAAATGCGAAGCTGTGTCAATATTAGGGACTCTTTGTAATATACATAATTCTTGTTGTAGGGTCCTACGTGAATAGTAATTCTTTTTCCTTTGGAAATCATTTCATGCAATTCTTTTTTAAGATATGCAGAATCAAGAGCCTTTATGGAATCGAGATTACGGTATGAAATTATATGATTTCCTGAGTCGGTGAGTATTACAGGAACAGTTCTATTGTTTTGCACTACTTCCAGTAAGAACCCAAAATCCTGGTTGTCGGTTTCGGACGATCCAAGAAGTCGTGTAGCTTCGGCCCAAAGTTCTATTTTTTTGCTTTCTTCCTCTGCCAGCTGTTTTACAAGATTATTGGTGTAGTATAGTGAACCTACCCCAATGAGTATGGCAAAAATGATTAGGCTTATTTTCCACCAAAATTTCTTATTGTAAATGCTCATGACCAAAATTTTTGCTGATTCGATTAATTATCTTCGTCTTTCCATTCAATTGAAGGCTTTTTTTTGGATGGGGTAGTGTTGGCTGGCCTTTTGTCGGGTTTAGTTTCCTGGTCTTCTATTATAACTGTGGGGGCTGCTTTTTTATTGTGTGTATTCATCAATTCCGTATTGTCTGATTTATCAGATGGCTTAAATTCGTCTTTTATGATGTTGCGCAGGGTTTTTTGTTCTTCCTGCCAGCGCGAACGAAAGTTTGTAAGCGAAGCTTTTGTATCGTAGCTAATTTTGTAGCTTGTCCCGGATCCTGCCAGCTGTACAAAAACTACCGACATTTTTGTGGAATCTTCTACTTCATTTACCGGAATACTGCTATTGTTCTCTCGTTTTCTTTTTAGTATGTCGGCAAGGTAAAATTTAAAATGATAGTCATATCGGTTATCAAACGTATGACTACCCCATACCATAAAGTCAATAGCCGATGATTGTATACGGGTGGGTGCAAACCAAAGCGTGTTGTCCTGTATGTTAAGCTGAATTTTGATGGGCTTGAAGCGTATATCCTCTGGTTCTCGAATGTTAATGTATTTCATAATTTCCTTAACAGGTGGATATTGAATTAATCTACCTTCATTAATAGTTAATTCAAAATTACCTAAAATATTGTTAAACTGTATTTTGTTATTATTTACGATCCCTTGAAATTGTCCCTTTGCGTTTATCTTGCCCGCTATCATTTCTTTTTTTATCTGCGAAAATCCAAAATGTTCGAGCAGCTGGACTAGCAAAGCAGCATCCACGTTTTTGAGCTGTGCTGCGATATTATAAGAAAAACCTATTTTTTTCAGGCTCATATTGGTGTTCCCATTCAGGTAAGTGACCGAAAAATCGGAAATTTGCAACAGGCTGTCCTTCATGTATAGCGTCGTTCTTAACTGATTGAAAGGTAATTCTTTAAAACTTCCCGATGTGATAGATAGGTCCAGCGAAAGAGTTGGACTAGAACTTGAACTTTTATCTGAATTAATAAGCATTAATGCTTTGTCAATATTTAAATTATTTGCTATAAGCTTACCTTCAATGACTGGATGTGATTCCAGGGAAACAGTACCATTAAATTGAATGGGAAAATTTTCCCAATTTCCAGTGAGTTGATAGATATGAATTTTATTGGGATATACCGACAATGCGGTGGTAACGCTATCGATTCTCATTTTGTTAAGATATCCTGCCATGTTTTCAGTTTTTCCATCAAGTTCGTATATCCAACCCTTTTCGGTAAAGAGATTATCTAAGGTTGTGGCATGTTTTTTTATTGAAAATTTAAGGTTTGCTGTACCAACCTTGAGTTGAAGGGGTAGGCTGTCCATGATTTGGCTGAATTCACGTACATCAATCGAAGAATTGCCATTGGCATTGACCATCCATTGTTGCTTTGTACCCATTATGATTCCCGAAAAGTTCGCCTGTGAATAATTCGTTTTAAGCTGAATTTCTGAAAGATTTACCTGGTGAAACTTTTCCATCAGCTTACCTTCGTATCGAATTGTTCCCGAAGCTTTGGCAACAATTTTTTTGGGCAAAATGGTTTCAAGGTTGCGAAACGTGGCTTGTGCCTTTACAAATATTTCTTTGCTTCCAGCTTTTTGTCTTCGTATTTGTGCGCTGAAATTGCATTTTGGTTCAGGGATTTGCTTGAATAAATCTTCAGGAAGCAACGTGGCCAGTTTTTTCCAATTGATTTTATTGCCCTTTATTTCAAAATTTTGAATGGCATCATCTGAGGAAAAAGATGCGGAAAAATTTTGTTGATTAACCTGTATTTTTCCTTCAATTGACGTTTTTTTATCGTCATTAAAACAATCAGTTACAATTTTATAATTTTGAATGTGATGTTGTTTGTGTTCCCACCATACGGTAAGATCAGTTCCTTGTATTGCAAGTTCACCAGCTATTTTCTCTTCATTTATTTCACCTGCAAAATGGAATTCATTGAGAAGTGTGGCCATAAGTTTCTTTTCCTGCCAATTAATGTTAACCAAGGATTGTTTAACCCAGATGCGACGAATTGCAAACGTGCTGCTTTCGTTACTGCTGGACTGTTCTTCTTTATATAATTGGTGAACAAAATTGCCACTTGAGTCAAAGCTTAGGTTAATCCTGCCATTAATAATGCCAATGCCTTCTATTAAATATTGCTTGTTGATAATTTTTATCCAGTTGAGTTGAAGTAAGAGTTTTTCGGCTACCAATAGCGTGTCCTCTTTGGGAATGGTACTGATTACCAGGGTGTTGCTCATGGCTATAGCGGCATAAGGAAAATTTGTTAGCAGGTCTAATGATACTTTTTGTACTTCGACTTTTCCTGTTAAATTTTTATTCAATTGATCTATCGTATAGCGAATGATTTGGTCGGCATAATAAAAATAAATCACCAAAACTGCTGTAACCAGCGCTATTACCAGGCTGCTGACGAATATTATGGAATATTTTATTACTTTTCTCATGGAAAATTGTAAGTTTGCATCGAATGGAACTTAAGTATGAGGGTACTAATACAGCGTGTTTCGCAAGCCAAAGTTATAATAAATCGGGAAACAGAAAGAACTATTGGATGGGGTTTGCTCATTTTTGTCGGAATCGAATCTGCAGACAACGAGGATGATATTGATTGGCTGGTGAAGAAGATTCTGGGTTTAAGAATTTTTGATGATTCTAACGGGGTAATGAATTTGAGTGTCGAAGATATTGGAGGGAGTATTTTATGCATCAGTCAGTTTACCCTGCATGCAAGCACGAAAAAAGGAAATAGACCTTCGTACATAAGAGCTGCGAACCCCGCTATTGCAAAGCCTTTATACGAAAAGTTTCTTGTGAAACTCAAAGCATCAACAACGTTGAAGGTTGAATCGGGAGAATTTGGTGCAGATATGCAGGTGCATTTAGTGAACGAAGGCCCTGTTACGATATGGATGGATAGTAAAAATAAGGAGTAAATCACTATGACAATAGCAGAACTACAACGCTCGGTCGACGACTGGATTAAGGAGTATGGAGTACGCTATTTCAACGAGCTTACCAATATGGCGCTATTGACGGAAGAAGTAGGAGAGGTAGCACGAATAATAGCTCGAACTTATGGCGAACAAACTGGAAAAGAGGGCGAAAATAAGAAAATATTAGCCGATGAGCTTGCCGATGTTTTGTTCGTCCTGGTTTGCATCGCCAACCAAACGGGAGTTGATCTAACGGCTGCTGTTGCGTCTAACCTCGAGAAGAAAAGAACACGGGATAGCGCACGACATCGCAATAATCCAAAGCTAAAATCATGAACTCGGATGTATATTTTTCGCTCGACTCATTGGTAAAAACGCATGCTATTCCAACTATCCCGGCAACCTTTCCACAATCGGCAAGTATAAAATCGGATAGCTTGCTGTATGATTGGGCAAAAGTTCTATCTTATAAACATCCCTTTTATCAGTCTTTCCCAGGCGATAAAAAAATCTATTTAGAACATCAGCCAGTTCATTTTGCGCGTCCGCTTAATGCTATACCCTACCAAAAGGAATATGCCTTTAAAAATACCGACTTCTTACTGGCCATAGTATTGATAGTACTTCTACTGTATACGGCAATCAGTACGATATTTCAACGCTATATACGACAATTTTTCTATGCAACGTTTATTTATTCAGAATCGCAACGTTTGCATAACGATCAAAATGCCACATTACCTTCGTTCTATGCATGGCTCAATTTTTTGACTATTAGCATTTTTTCTATGTTTTTGTATTTACTGTTCAGGCATTTTGGGATGGATATTTCCTTGAGTAGCCTGTCATTATATCTGTTTTCCGTAATGTATGTGCTGTTATTCTTAATTTTTCGTACCATACTGATTAAAATTACCGGTTGGCTTCTTGATAGGCGTGATGTTTTCAAGGAATATCTTTTCCAGTATCTTTTGTATTACAAAATTGTAGCTCTTCTGATCTTTCCCTTTTTAGCGCTGGCAATTTTTAGCGGAAAAAAATGGGCAGAATTCTATCTTGCAGTATCTTTCATTTTATTCTTGCTTTCTCATGTTTTCATTTATACAAGGGGAACTAAAATAATTCTCAAAAAAGGTATTTTTATTTTTTACTGGATTTTATATCTTTGCACAGCAGAAATTGTACCTTTTTTAATGCTATACAAGTTTATTAGCTCTAAGGTATTGGAGTTATAGCGTAGGACAAAACTAAAACTCGTAGGCCTTGAAAATAAAAAAGATTCTTGTAACACAGCCTGAGCCGGAAAACGAGAAATCTCCCTTTCGGGAGTTAGCGGCAAAAAACAATGTAAAGGTTGATTTCCGACCTTTCAGTCACGTCGAAGGCTTAACAGCTAAAGATATACGTCAAGCACGAATCGATATTCTTGAGCATACAGCGCTGGTGTTTTCTGCCAAGACTGCTGTAGATCATTTTTTCCGGATATGTGAAGAAATGCGTATTACTGTACCCGATACGATGAAGTATTTTTGTACTACCGAATCGGTAGCTTTTTATTTACAAAAGTACATCGTGTATCGAAAACGAAAAATTTATTATGGTAAGTCTTCCCTCAATGATATCGAGGAAGCTTTGCTGAAAAATAAAAACGAAAAGTTTCTTATTCCGTTGTCCGACAATCACAAGAATGATATACCCGAACTTTTTGATCGTTTGGGCTTAAAATATACAAAAGCCATATTTTATCGTACCGTAATCAGCGATTTGTCGGATTTGAATCTTGACTATGATATTCTGGTTTTTTATAGCCCGGCAGCGGTGAAAGCTTTGCTCGAAAATTTCCCGAATTTCGAGCAAAATGACATTAAAATTGCCTCCTTTGGTGAATCTACCGCTAAAGCCATTAAGGAAGCTGGGCTGCGGCTCGATATCCAGGCTCCTGTACCTGAGGCTCCTTCTATGACTATGGCGCTCGATCTGTTTATTCGAAATCATAACAAAAATTGCAAGGGGAGTAAATAATTTCCCCATCCAATGAGGTACACATTCAAAAAAAATGAGCGCCTTTGCAGTAAAAAGCTAATTGCTCTTCTTTTTACAGAAGGTCGTTCCTTTTTAGTATATCCCATTAAAGTTACCTATTTAATCCGGGAAGCTACTGCTTACCCACCAGCTCAGACGCTTTTACTTGTTTCGCGTAAGCGTTTTCGAAAAGCAGTTCGACGTAATAGAATAAAAAGATTACTCCGTGAAGCTTACCGACTTGAGAAAAACTATTTATATGAAAATTTGAATAGTAAGCAAAAAAATTGTTTAATAGCACTAGCTTATGTGGCTAATGATGAGCTACATATAGATGAAATAAAAAAAAGTATGCAGGAAGTTTTTAAACGAATTGTCGATAGCTGTGGAAAAGAAAGTAACGGGGCATAATATCTGGCGTCTTACAAAGCGTTTGATGATAGAAATTTTAATATTACCGATAAGGTTTTATAGGACTTTCATTTCCCCATTTTTACCTCCAACGTGTCGTTATACGCCCACCTGTTCCACCTATGCAATGGAAGCTTTACGCAAACATGGACCAATAAAGGGTTTGTGGTTGGCCATCAAGCGCATTTTATCCTGCAATCCTTGGGGTGGAAGTGGGTACGATCCCGTACCCTGATTGTTATTTCGATTGTTTTTCAACTTTTTTTCTTTCGTTTTCGTCAAGAATAATTTTTCGAAGCCTGATATTTTTCGGAGTAACTTCTACATATTCATCTTCCTGAATGTACTCAAGCGCTTCTTCGAGGCTGAATCGAACTGGCGGTGCAATTTTCATCTTTTCGTCCGACCCTGCTGCTCGTATATTGGTTAATTTTTTTGTTTTAGTAAGATTGAGGCCAATATCACCCGGACGACTATTTTCACCAATCACTTGTCCAGCATAAATTTCTTCCCCAGGATACACGAAAAATATTCCTCTATCCTGAAATTTGTCCAGAGCATAGGCAACAGCAGTGCCCGTTTCGAGCGAAACCAAAGAACCATTGATACGACCTTCAATGGGACCGCGATAGGGCTCAAAATCCTTAAAACGATGCGACATGATGGCTTCGCCCGATGTGGCTGTTAGCAATTTACTTCTTAATCCTATAATTCCTCTTGAAGGAATTTCAAAATCGAGATGTACCCTATCAGCACGGTTATCCATGTGAATCAGGTTCCCTTTCCGGCTAGTTACCATGTCGATAACTGTTCCCGCAAAATTTTCCGGAACATCTACAGTTAAATATTCTATTGGTTCACAGGTTTTTCCATCAATTTCTTTATATATTACTTTAGGTTGACCCACCTGAAATTCATACCCTTCGCGGCGCATGGTTTCAATAAGTATGGAAAGATGAAGTACCCCACGACCGTAAACAATAAACGAATCGGCCGAATCGGTGTATTCGAGCCGCATGGCCAGATTCTTTTCCAGTTCCTTTTCCAGCCTCTCTTTCAAATGCCTGGAGGTGACGAATTTACCTTCTCGACCATAAAATGGTGAGTTATTAATGGTAAATAGCATGCTCATGGTGGGTTCATCGATCTGAATCCGGGGGAGTGCTTCAGGGTTCTCAGGATCGGCTATGGTATCCCCGATTTCAAAACCTTCTACACCAACAACTGCGCAAATGTCGCCAGCTACCACTTCGGTAACTTTTTTACGGTCTAACCCTTCGAACGTAAATAGCTCTTTGACTTTCGATTTAACAATTTGTCCATTTTTTTTCATCAGGGCGACAGACATTCCTTCGCTTATCACGCCACGTTTGACTTTTCCAATAGCAATTCTTCCTATATAGGATGAATAATCGAGCGATGAAATAAGAAGTTGTAAATTCCCTTCTGTCAGTTGCGGAGCAGGTATATGTTCAACTATTGCTTCAAGTAATGGATAAATATCCTGGGTAGGATTACGCCAATCGGTGCTCATCCAACCTTGTTTTCCCGATCCATAAAGTGTTGGAAAATTAAGTTGTTCTTCTGTAGCACCTAAAGTAAACATTAAATCAAAGACTTCTTCATGAACTTCGTCGGGGCGGCAGTTGGGCTTGTCGACTTTGTTGATAACGACAATAGGTTTAAGATTCATCGAAAGCGCTTTTTCGAGCACGAAGCGCGTTTGCGGCATAATCCCTTCAAAGGCGTCTACTAACAGAAGAACACCATCGGCCATGTTTAATACGCGCTCTACTTCCCCGCCAAAATCTGCGTGACCTGGCGTATCGATGATGTTAATTTTGTAGTCTTTATAGCGTACCGAAACATTTTTTGCCAGAATAGTTATCCCTCTTTCACGTTCCAGTTCATTATTGTCCATAATTAATTCGCCAGGGTTTTCATGTGCCTTAAATATGTTTCCCTGCAGGATCATTTTATCCACGAGCGTAGTTTTTCCGTGGTCGACATGGGCAATAATGGCGATGTTCCTTAATTTTTCCATATTTGCATTTTTTAACAAAAGTGTGCAAAAATAGGTAATTTGCAATTCATGTGCACCATAGAAGCTATAATACATGTTTTCAAAAAACGCAATGAAGCTACGTTAAGCCCATGTTAAAAATTTTTTATATTTTTGGCAAAATTTTCGAGCTATGGGATTGTTACAGGACAAATTATCACAATACGATGCCCCGCAGAAGGCGATGGCGGCAGGGATTTATCCTTACTTCCGGGTAATTGAATCCGATCAGAGTACTGAAGTTATCATGAACGGAAAAAAAGTACTCATGTTTGGATCAAATAGCTATCTTGGCTTGACAAATCATCCAAAAATAAAGGAAGCAGCAAAACGCGCCATTGATAAGTATGGGACGGGATGTGCAGGGTCACGTTTCTTGAATGGAACTATAGATTTACACATTGAGCTGGAAAATCGGCTGGCAAGGCTTGTGAAAAAAGAAGCAGCCTTAGTTTACAGTACAGGATTTCAGGTTAATCTGGGTGTTGTTTCGTCGGTAACAGGGCGAAACGATTACGTACTGTTGGATGAGGCCGACCATGCTTCCATTATTGAGGGTAGCCGGCTTTCTTTTTCGAAGGTACTGAAGTTCTTTCACAACGACATGGATTCGCTCGAGAGCAAATTAAAGCTTTGTGAACCCGACCGAATTAAGTTAATCGTTGTGGATGGAGTTTTTTCGATGGATGGCGATATCATTAACCTGCCAAAAGTTGTAGAACTTGCCCAAAAATATAATGCATCGATAATGATTGATGACGCCCATGCAATTGGCGTTTTAGGCGAAAATGGTTCGGGTACCGCTTCGCACTTCGGTTTAACCGATCAAGTCGACCTTATCATGGGTACTTTTTCCAAGTCGCTTGCCTCATTAGGTGGTTTCATCGCTGCCGACGCCTCGATCATCAATTATTTAAAGCATAATTCTCGTTCACTCATTTTCAGTGCTAGTATTACCCCTGCCTCGGCTGCAAGCGTGTTGGCGGCTATCGATATCATGGAATCGGAACCCGAATGTATCAAACATCTCTGGGATTTGACTCATTTTGCTTTAAAAAGTTTTAAATCATTGGGCTTTGATACCGGTAAATCAGAGACCCCAATTATTCCTTTATATATTAGAGACGATACCAAAGCACTCAAATTAACGCGCATGCTACTCGAAGATGGCGTATTTGTAAATCCTGTGGTTTCACCAGCTGTGAAAAAAGAAGACTCACTCATACGCTTTTCACTGATGGCAACCCATACCTTTGAACAGGTAGAGACGGCGATTAATAAAATATATAAGGCAGCAAAAGCGCTTGAAATTTTACCCGTAGCAGTAACTGCTACCAATCAATAGATTTTGCCTTATTATAAATATCATGAGTAAAAAGGTAGTACTTATAACGGGCGTTTCATCGGGATTTGGGCATGCCATTGCAAGCTATTTGGCTTCGAAAAATTATGCTGTATATGGAACGGTTCGGCGCGAGGTGTATCCCATCGATGGGGTACACTTTTTAACAATGGATGTAACCGATCGGAAAAGTGTTTTTGATGCGGTTGAACAACTCATTCAGCGTGAGGGGAAAATAGATTTTTTAATTAATAATGCTGGAATGGGTATCGGGGGAGCTGTTGAGCAGTTTTCCTTGCAAGAGATTGAACTTCAAATGCGGACAAATTTTATTGGTTACGTAAATACCATACATGCGGTTTTACCGCACATGCGTAAGCGAAAACGTGGTAAAATCATAAATATCAGTTCGCTGGGAGGTATAATGGGTTTGCCCTATCAGGGATTTTATTCGGCCAGTAAGTTTGCTGTGGAGGGACTTTCTGAAGCGTTGAGTTTGGAGCTTATACCCTACAATATTCAGGTTGTGGTGGTTCGTCCAGGTGATTTTCATACCCATTTTACGCAAAATAGAAAGCTGGTACAGGTGCATACCAATGCAAACGATCCCTACCATGAGCAACTAAAACGAACGGTGGCAGTAATAGAATCCGATGAACAAAAGGGCTTACCACCTCGCTACCTGGCACATAAAATTGAGAAAATACTACGTAAAAAACATCCGAAATTTTCTTATATCGTAGCTTCGCCTGAACAGCGGTTGGCAGTTCTGCTTAAAAGAATTTTACCACAACGATGGTTTTTTAAAATTTTAGCATCACATTACAAAATTAATTGATTATTAGTGGTTTAAGATATTTCTTACCTGGTATAGCAAATTCTACTTTTATCTATAAAGAAATAATTTATACTTTTGCCAAAATTTTTTTTGCTTGAACGATACACGTATTATCATATCATATAAAGGCATACCAGATGGAATGCATGAATATGATTTTTCCATCGGAGATGCTTTTTTTGAACAACTTGGATATTCAGAGTTTGAGCATGGCAAATTGAACGTTCATGTGGATATGGAAAAGAGGGACGAAGTACTTGCCATGGAATTGTTGATAGAGGGGGAGGTAGAAGTCTCGTGCGATCGTTGTCTTGACATGTTTTCGATGCCGGTACAATATTCGGGACGACTTTATGTGACGGAATCAGGAAATTCAGATTCTGGAATAGATGAGGAAGAATTTGATGTGATAGAAGTTAATGCGGCACGCATGGAAGTAGATCTTACGCATTACGTTTATGAATCGATTTGTTTGAGTATGCCCATGCAGCGTTTTCATCCCGATGATGCCGAGGGACACAGCACCTGTAATGCAGAGATGTTGAAAATATTGAATACGCATTTATTGAAGGAGTAAAAATATAAGAAGGAAAAATAAGTTGGAACATTAAAATTTTAAAGTTATGCCAAATCCGAAACACAGACATTCGAAACAGAGACGCAACAAAAGAAGGACGCATGATAAGGCGGTAGCACCTGCCGTTACCAAGTGTTCAAATTGTGGAGCCACAGTACGCATGCACAGGGTTTGTCCAGAATGTGGATATTATAGAGGGAAACAAGCAATTGTTAAGGAAGTTGCGGTATAAGTTTGCTGAAACCCAATAATCGATGGTAAAAATAGGTGTTGATATATTTGGGGGGGATTATGCACCAGAGGCTGCCCTTGAGGGAGCGATGATGGCAGTTCGTGAACTTCCCGAAGATGGAAAGGTTGTTTGCATAGGAGATCGGCATATCATCGAACGTTATGCTCAAGAAAAGGGATTTGATAACTCATTGTGGGAAATAGTCCATACCGATGAGTATATCGATATGGGGGAAAACCCATCAAAGTCGTATCAGCAGAAACCTAATGCATCAATTCCGCTCGGATTTAAATTATTAAAGAGTGGGCAAATACAGGGTTTTGCCAGTGCAGGGAACACAGGCGCCATGATGGTTGGCGCCATGATGGTAATAAAAGCAATACCTGGAATCATTCGTCCGGCTATTGCCACTTTTGTTCCCATAGTGGGTGAGACGCCAATATTGTTGCTCGATGTTGGATTAAATCCCGATGCAAAGCCAGAAGTACTGGTGCAATATGGAATTATGGGCTCTTTGTATATGGAGCATGTATTCAACATTAAGCAGCCAAGAGTAGCCCTTTTAAATATCGGCAGTGAAGAGGAAAAGGGTAACCTTTTGACAAAAGCTACTTATCCATTAATGCGTGAGTGCAAGAACATTAATTTTGTTGGGAATGTTGAAGGTCATGATTTCTTTTCCAATGAAAAGGCCGATGTCATGGTATGTGATGGTTTTGTAGGGAATATTATTCTTAAAAGTTCAGAGGCGATATATGATATGGTAAAAAGCCGTGATATTCATGATGCTTTTTTTGAAAAGTTCAATTACGAGAATTTTGGGGGAACCCCCATACTGGGTATTAATGGAGTAGCGGTAATAGGTCACGGTATATCCAGCGGGAAAGCTATTAAGAATATGATTCTACAAACCTATCATGTAGTTCACGCAAATCTGATTGAAAAACTTACCGAGGCGTTTAAGGAATATACGATTGCATAACGAGTTAATAGAATGAAAAAAATAAGATCTGCCATTACAGCAATAGCGGCTGCACTTCCAGAAGATAGACTTACCAATGACGATCTAAGTAAGATGGTTGATACCTCGGACGAGTGGATCATGCAGCGCATAGGTATAAAGGAAAGAAGAATACTAAAGGATAAGAGTAAGGGCGCATCGGAGCTTGGTGCAGAGGCTGTTCGTAATCTGTTTAAAAAAACTGGACTAACTCCCGATGATATTGAGTTGGTGGTTTGTGCAACCATTACTCCCGATTATCCACTTCCTGCAACGGCGAATGTCATTAGTGACAAAGTTGGAATAAAAAATGCATGGAGCTTTGATATCTCAGCAGCGTGCTCGGGATATCTTTATGCACTTGAAGTCGCTTCTAAATTTGTTGAGTCGGGTGAATATAAGCGGGTATTGTTAGTAACAGCCGAAAAAATGTCGGCAATTACGAACTATGCCGATCGTACAACCTGTCCTCTTTTTGGGGATGCAGGTACTGCCACCCTGTTGGAGCCCACCACCGAGGAAGTCGGGGTGATGGATTATATCCTCCGTACCGATGGCATAGGATATAAGCATTTGCTTATTAAAGCAGGCGGTTCAGCTAATCCTACTACCCACCAAACTATTGATAAGGGTGAGCACTTTCTGTATCAGGAGGGACAAACAGTATTTAAATATGCTGTTTCGAGAATGGCCGACGTGTCACTTGAAATCATGGAACGTAATCGGCTAACCCCCGACGATATCGCCTTTCTTGTACCCCATCAGGCAAATATGCGTATAATCGATGCTACAGCCAAGCGTATGGAGCTATCACCTGAAAAAGTAATGATAAATATCCAACAGTATGGCAATACCACTGCTTCGACTATTCCACTTTGTTTGTGGGAATGGGAAAAACAGCTAAAAAAAGGCGATAATCTCATATTAGCTTCTTTCGGAGCTGGATTTACTTGGGGTGCTATATATCTTAAATGGGCGTATGATGGAATAAACAGCGACAATAAATAAAGTGAGTTTACGTTTTAAAATAAAAACATATGGCAAAGCCACCCGTAGAAGAATTTGATTCCTCCACCATCAATCTTTTAGGTGCAGGAACTACCATTAATGGTGATATTACCTGCAATGGTGATATTCGAATTAATGGAGTCCTTAATGGCAATCTTACAACAAAGGGAAGACTCATTGTCGGAGAATCAGGCAAAATAAAGGGTGAGGTAACCTGTAAGAATGCTGATATTCTGGGAAATATCGAAGGAAAAATTTCGGTCAGTGATTTGCTTTCGCTAAAAGCAACTTCGAACATTTTGGGCGAAATTTTTGTAGGGCGAATTTCTATAGAGCCGGGATGTAAATTCAATGGTACCTGTAAGATGCTGGATGGCAATGCTACAGCCTATACACAGGAAAAGAAAAATACATGAGTGATCCCCGGGAATGGATGCGTAATTATGTACGTTATTCTTCTCTTTTTCTACAGTTAATTATTACAATTGTAGGAGGAGTTTTTTTGGGATATAAAGTTGATGAATGGCTTCAAACGAAGCCTATTTTTTTGCTTATTTTTACAGTAGTTTTTTCGGCAATGGCTTTTTATCTGGCAGTTCGTGAACTACTGCGGAAAAATTAACATGTTGAAGCAAGCATGATTAAACATAATCGCTAAAAATGCTTCATGGTTGATATTTGTTGGAAGGTTCATTATAAGGTGTATTATATTGCTGAAAATCAAATAACATTATAATTTTTTCAAGTTGTCTTAATCAAGGCTGTTGTTATAAAATCACCGACATATTTACAGGTCGCTAAACAATTGTACGTTTTGACCAATCTTTGATAAACTTTAAAAATTGATTTAGGATGAAGGGGCATTTTGTCTATTTTTTAAGAAAAGCAATACTTTGGTTTGTGGTCATTTTTCTTTCGACTTTTTTCTTTTATTACGTCGTTAACGTTCGTTTATCCTTAATGCTTTATTTGACAATGGGATTCTCATTGTCACTTTTCTTTTATTTTACGTCTGCAGCATTCTATGCTTTAACCATACGACTTGGTAGCGTAGCGCCTACAAAGTTTGTCAATGGATACATGATGATTTCGATTGCCAAGCTTCTGCTGTATTTGCTTATTTTGTTATTCTGTTTGTTTTTGTTCAAAGCGCATTTGAAAACCTTTCTATTAATCTATGCACTGAATTATCTGTTGTTCACCGTTATTGAAGTGGTGCTGGTAACTAAATCGCTAAAAAATCTGCAAAAATCTCAGACTAAATCAAAATAATTATAACTTTGTGATTTTAAATCGATGGGTAAAAAAATGTAGTAATACATTAATTACCTGAATGTTATAAAAATTTACATGTTGAGTCATTAGCAATAAAAAGGAAAAAGTGGTGCCATGAGACGATTGTTATTAGTGGCTGTAATGTTTTTTTGGGGCAGTAAAATGATGATGGGAAACGCTGAAACAGCTGATGTAGTTGTTGCAGATTCGGTCAAGTTAGAACACGCTTCGGAAAAATTTGCGCCGGGAGAATTTATGCTCGACCACATTCTCGATAGCCACGAGTGGCACATCATTACTATAGGAAATCATCATATTTCGATACCATTGCCGGTAATACTTTATAGTAAAATTTCGGGATGGCACGTTTTTATGTCTTCGAAGTTTCATCATGGCCAGGCATCTTATCGAAATTTTCGACTTGCCACTGAAGGACCCAATAAAGGCAAAATAGTTGAGGATACTACTTCGGGAGAAATTTTACCACTTGACCTGTCGATCACCAAGGTGGTTTTTTCCATTTTCCTTTCGAGTGCATTGTTGTTATGGGTATTTATATCTATTGCACGGCGATATCAGAAATATCCGAATAGTGCGCCAAAAGGCTTACAATCGGCACTTGAGCCCTTTATATTGTTCATACGCGATGATGTTGCCCGTTCGACTATTGGAGAAAAAAAGTACGAAAAATATTTACCCTATTTATTGACGCTCTTTTTCTTCATTTGGTTCAATAATTTATTGGGACTAATCCCTATTTTTCCGGGAGGAGCTAATGTAACAGGTAATATTGCGGTGACAGGCGTTATGGCACTCTTTACCTTTGTCATAACGACGATAAGTGGGAACAAACATTATTGGCAAGAAATATATAATGCCCCTGGGGTACCCTGGTGGTTGAAATTTCCCATCCCCTTGATGCCGTTAATCGAATTGCTGGGTATGTTCATCAAGCCTGTGGTATTGATGGTTCGACTTTTTGCCAACATCGTAGCGGGTCACTTAATTATACTGGCTTTTGTAAGCTTGATATTTATTTTTGCAGAATTTCATCCTTTGTTAGGGTATGGTATAGCGCCCTTGTCGGCTGCATTTAGCATATTTATGGGATTGCTTGAGTTGTTGGTAGCGCTTATACAGGCGTACGTATTTACTTTGCTATCCTCGATATACTTTGGTTTGGCAACAGCCGAACCTCATGAAGGTCACTAATTTTTAACACTATAAGTATATGCTTACTACATTATTAATTTTACTCGAAGCTGCAGGTGTTGCTAAGCTGGGTGCCGGTATCGGTGCTGGATTAGCTGCTGTAGGCGCAGGTCTGGGCATTGGTCTCATTGGTGGAAATTTTATGGAGGCTATAGCTCGTCAGCCTGAGGCAGTAGGAGATTTGCGAACAAACATGATTATTGCAGCAGCTCTGGTTGAAGGGGTTGCCTTTTTTGCTATTATTGTTTGTTTGCTTATTCTATTCCTGTAAGGATTTTGCCGGTGTCGGTGACGGTTGGTCCCGATGCCGGTATTATTAACCATTAAATTTTTGAGCTATGGAATTGGTAACGCCCAATGTCGGTACATTATTCTGGATGTTGCTGTTTTTCAGTTTTATTTTATTAATACTGAAAAAATTTGCCTGGAAACCTATCCTCAATTCGTTGAAAAATCGGGAAAAAAGTATACAGGATGCTTTGCAAAGTGCTGAGCGTGCTAAAGAGGAAATGGTACGGTTGAAGGCCGATAATGAAAAAATTTTGGCAGAGGCACGCCTGGAACGTGATAAAATGTTGCGCGAAGCTCGTGAAATGCGTGATAAGTTAATTGCTGAGGCACAAGAAAAAGCTAAAGAAGAAGCTAAACGAATCGTTGACCAGGCAAAACAAAGTATCGAAAATGAAAAGAAAAACGCTATCAACGACATTAAAACACAAATAGCTGTACTGAGTGTTCAGATGGCTGAAAAAATTATTGGCGAAAAACTTGGTGACGCCTCGAAACAAAATGATTTGATAGAAAAATATTTGCGCGATATCCGTCTTAATTAACCGAATGGTTGTCAGTAGAGTGTTTTGTGCCGATGTAACTAAAACTATGTTTCATGAATGAAGCACTTATAGCGGGAAGGTATACCAGAGCAATGTTTGCATTGGCCGAAGAACGTAATGTTCTGGATGCCATCAAAGCAGATATGGAGTATTTATACGAGGTTTATCGGGAAAGCGAGCCATTTAGGCTTTTACTCGAAAATCCTGTATTGAAGCCTACTCAAAAGACCCGAATTTTTAAGGAAGCATTTGCTCAATTGCACCCTTTGACCCTCTCAACAATTGAGCTTGTGTTTAAAAATCGTCGGGAAGAAATTCTGCCTTTCCTGGCAATGGATTTTATTGAAAAATACTACCAGGCGCGTCACATTGCGCGGGTTACGGTAAAGACACCTGTAAAATTAAGTGTCGAAAATCTTGAGCGGATTCGGAAGGTTTTAGTAGATCAGCTCAGGCAAGAAATTATAATTTCAACCGAAGAGGATGCTTCCTTGTTAGGAGGTTTCATCCTTCGCATCTCGGATAAGGAAGTAGATGCAAGCGTTCGCAGACGATTGAAAGACTTACAGCAGCAACTTATCAAAACCCAAATAAAGTAGATTAAAGAATCTGGTAAAACTAAGAGGATATGACATACATTAAACCTTCGGAAATATCGGCTATTTTGCAAAAGGCCATTGAAGGTACCACCACGGTCAGCCAAATGGAAGAAGTGGGAACGGTACTTCAAGTTGGGGATGGTATTGCAAGAATTTACGGGCTTACACAGGTACAGGCCAACGAATTGATTGAGTTTGAGAATGGGATAAAGGGGATAGTGCTTAACCTTGAGGAAGATAATGTAGGAGCTGTGTTATTAGGTCCATCCGAAGATATACGTGAGGGCGACACAGTACGTCGTTTGCGTCGAATTGCTTCCATTGAGGTAGGCGAGGGAATGCTGGGGCGTGTGATCAACACCATTGGTGAACCCATTGATGGCAAAGGTCCGATAGTAGGACCCACCTATGAGATGCCCCTCGAACGCAAGGCACCTGGTGTTATCTTCCGTCAGCCTGTAAAGGAGCCTCTCAATACGGGAATAAAGGCAATTGATGCCATGATTCCCATTGGGCGCGGGCAGCGTGAGCTTATCATTGGAGACCGTCAGACGGGTAAAACATCCATTGCCATCGATACTATCATCAATCAAAAAGAATTTTACGATAAGGGAAAACCTGTATATTGTATCTATGTAGCTGTAGGACAGAAAGGATCGACCGTCGCCAATATAGCACGGACCCTCGAAGAGTATGGGGCAATGAACTATACCGTCATTGTATCGGCCACCGCTTCTGACCCAGCCGCCATGCAATTTTATGCACCATTTGCAGGATGTGCTATTGGAGAATATTTCCGCGATACGGGTCGTCATGCGTTAATCGTGTATGATGATTTGTCGAAACAGGCTGTAGCATATCGTGAAGTATCGTTGCTGTTGCGTCGTCCACCGGGACGTGAAGCTTATCCGGGCGACATCTTTTATCTACATTCACGTTTGCTCGAGCGTGCGGCAAAAATTATTGAATCGGACGAAGTAGCACGACAGATGAATGACTTACCCGAGTCTATACGAAGTATGGTAAAGGGAGGAGGTTCACTAACGGCACTACCTATTATTGAAACACAGGCGGGAGACGTTTCGGCCTATATTCCAACCAACGTAATTTCCATTACTGACGGACAAATTTTCCTTGAATCGAACCTCTTCAACTCAGGGGTGCGCCCTGCCATTAATGTCGGTATTTCGGTATCGAGGGTAGGGGGTAACGCGCAAATAAAATCCATGAAGCGGGTTGCCGGAACGCTAAAGCTCGACCAGGCACAGTACCGAGAGCTGGAGGCGTTTGCCAAATTTGGTTCCGATCTTGATGCAGCTACGCTGGCTATTCTGGACAAGGGAGCAAAAAATGTTGAAATATTGAAGCAAGGGCTACATTCCCCGCTGCCTGTCGAAAAACAAATAGCTATTATATATTGTGGAACCAAGGCATTGCTCAAGAATATTCCCATTCAAAAGGTAAAAGAGTTTGAACACGAATACTTGCAATATCTCGATCAAAAACATGCCGACACGTTGAAACAATTGCGTGAAGGAATATTTAATGATGAGATTGCTGCGGTGCTTGAAAAAAGTGCGGCAGAGGTAATAAGTTCGATGAATATTTAAATTAACTTTTGGTGCTGAAAGATGGCCAACTTAAAAGAAATACGAGTACGCATAGCCTCAGTAACCACTACAAGGCAGATAACCAGTGCCATGAAAATGGTTTCGGCTGCAAAACTCAAACGCGCGCAGGATGCTGTTTTGCAGTTGCGTCCCTATGTTTCAAGGCTTTCGGGAATCCTCGGAAATTTGTATCAATACAATGATGGGGTTGAGGACAAGCTATTTTTTCAACAAAGGGGGAATGATCGAGTATTGATAGTACTGGTGACTTCGAACAGGGGTTTATGTGGCGCATTTAATAACAATGCCATAAAGTTAGCTATTACACTTGCGCAGAATGAATATAGCCATGCGCTGCAAACGAAGAAATTGCAATTTATCTGCGTGGGGAAAAAAGGAGCTGATTATTTACGTTCGAAGCATTATCCGATTTTGGCCGAATACCCGGAGATAGTAGAGAAGCCAAATTATACTGAGGCAGCTGCAGTTGCCGATAGCATTATTGCGCAGTACATGGGTGGAAATTTTGATAGGGTTGTTCTGGTCTACAATCAATTTAAAAATGCTGCGGTGCAAGCATTGGTATCGGAACAATTTTTACCCCTTTCGTTGCCTAAACCCCGCAAAAAAGAGGTAAGACCTTCGACGGTGGTAACTTATACAAATGATTATATTCTTGAACCCAGCAAGGAAGCCATCATTGCGGAAATTGTACCGGTATACCTGAAGTCTTTATTCTTTCGGGCTATACTGGATTCTGTCGCTTCGGAGCATGGAGCACGGATGACCGCAATGCATAAGGCTACCGATAATGCTACGGAACTGTTGCGACAATTGACACTTAATTACAATAAGGCAAGGCAGGCCTCCATTACGGGCGAAATTCTTGAGATTGTCGGCGGCGCTGAAGCCCTCAAGGGATAATTTGGCCAGGAAAGCTATAACCTTTTTGCAAATCCATGCTTCTATTGCATGGATTTTATTTTATATGTAAATTCGTAAATGCGTTTTTTTGTAATTTGGTTGTATGAAGATTTTAGAAGAAATAAAGCTACCGGTCAAGCAGGATATTGAGCAATTTGAAGCTTATTTTCAGCATAATCTGGATTCGTCTATACCGTTGCTTAATACGATAGTACGTTATACCATTCGGCATAAGGGTAAGCAAATTCGGCCGCTACTGGTATTTTTAACGGCAAAAACTTTTGGGGAAATTAATCGGTCGACCTATAATGCTGCGGCATTCATTGAATTATTGCATACAGCCACGCTTATTCACGATGATGTAGTGGATGAATCGTACGAGCGGAGAAATCATCTTAGCATCAATGCAATATGGAAGACCAAGATCGCCGTCCTGGTAGGCGATTATTTTCTATCGCGAGGGCTATTGCTCTCGGTTCGCGAGAAGGAATATGATATGCTCGAAACAATTTCACGAGCTGTTAAAGAAATGAGTGAAGGAGAGCTACTTCAAATGCAGACATCCAGAAAGTTAATAATTGATATTGACAATTATTTTAAGATAATCAGTAAAAAAACCGCGTCGTTGATAAAGGCAAGTACCGTAACAGGAGCACAATCGGTAACTCGAGACGAGACAATTTTAAATCAAATGCATGACTTTGGCGAAGCCATTGGCATAGCATTTCAAATTAAGGACGATATATTCGACTATCAAAAAAAAGGTTCGATAGGCAAACCAATTGGGAATGATATAAAAGAAAAAAAATTTACTTTACCGCTGATTCTGGCATTGCAAAAAGTTTCTGTTGCTAAGAGAAATCATATTATACGATTGCTCAATTTCGACCGAAAAAGTCAGGAAACTATTGAGGAAATAACGTCGTTTGTAGTGGAACAGGGAGGCATTGAGGAAGCAGAGCAATATTTGAATCAGTATAGGAGTAAAGCTTTAAATATATTGTCACAGTTTAATGAAAATCAAGCTAATATTTCATTAAAAAAATTAGTGGATTATATCATTTTAAGAGATAAATAATTTTATTATACTGTATTTAAGTTAAATATAAACTTTTATTTGAAGTAGTAGTTTAATTTTTCTACATTGAATGACATATTCCTTAACGCGTAGACAACTGATTATTCCAGAAATTGGTGTAATTACCATTGTAAAAACACGAATCAATCGTAGAATATCCATTCGCGTGACCCCACGTCATGTACGGGTAAGTATTCCCTATCGGGTAAGCTTTGATACGGGCGAGGATTTTTTGTTAAAAAATATTGATTGGGTGCGAGATAAATACAATCAGTTAAAGTATCAGTTTAAATTTTATGATCAACAGGTTATAAAGACATTGTTTGGAAACATTCATATTAACATCAAGCAGGGTAGTTTGGGGAAGTTTCGTGTTATTCGGGAAAATGATCGAATAAGCGTTTATATGACGGGGGAGGTTGATTCTAGTGACTTACAGCAAAAATTACGTCAGCGTGTGATACAGTTGATACGTAAAGAGGGTTTGATTTATTTGAGTAAGCGAACGGAAGAATTATCCAAACGTCATGGATTAAGATTTCAGCGAATTCAAATAAGTTCTGCACTCACCCGCTGGGGTAGTTGTTCCTCTGCGGATGTGATAAGTTTAAATTATCGTTTGGTTTTTTTACCACAGGAACTTTGTGATTACGTGATATTGCATGAATTGGCACATACTGTGCATAAGAATCATAGTAAAGCTTATTGGTCTTATTTGTATAGTTTGGAACCCGATTTTGCAATTCGAAAACAAGAACTTAAGAAGTATAATTTTTCGACGATGCTATGAGATTCGGAGCTTTTTATGCATGGGGATTGAGATATTACTTGCCAACTTTCGCTTTTTCAAACAAATTTATTTTGGCCAAAGTAGCTTTTGATTTTACACGAAGATTTTTTGAAAAAAAAATTAAAAAATGATTAAAATGAATTAAAAAAGGATTAAATTTGTGGAGTAAATTAAAATGTAAGAATCATGAAAAAATTATTTGTTGTATCCGTAGTTGCTGCTTTAATTGCAGCTGCTTGTGGTCCTAGCGCCGCTGAAAAAGAAGCTCAAAGAATTGCTGATTCTACCAGAATTGCTGACTCGATTGCAGCTGTTCAGGCTGAACAACAGAAAATTGCTGACTCAATTGCTGCTGCAGCTGCTGCTGATAGCGCTGCTAAGGCACAGGAAGCTAAAACTAAGGCTAAGAAATAATCTGGTAGAGTCGAAGGACAAAAGGGGGCTAAGCCCCCTTTTTTATTTGTATGGTTCGGTATTTTCTGCTACTTGGTTCGTTTCAATTTGTTCACTCTGCGCAATTGGCGAAATTTCTTTCCAATTCTCACCTTTTTTGATACGCGTTATTTGCATTTCGCTAACGCAGAACATTTTTGCAATCAGCTTTTGTTTTACCCCTCGGGCTAACATCGACTTAATTAATGCAACTTCTTCAGCCTTTAACTTCGAATACGTAACAACCTTGCCTTTCTTCTTTCGATCTTCCTGAAGTTTTTTGTGCATGCGTTGATAGCACTCATTTTTACTTACCCATTTCAGATTTTTGTAGTAGTTGTTGGTTTTGTCCCAATCAAGATGAATTACCACTTCGTCTGAATCGTTTTCTTTTGAAACAAAGGCTTCGGCAACAAGCTTATGGACAAGAAAATGTCTGGACTTTCCTTTTACTTTCAGGCTAACCACATAAAAGCCACCAATTTTGGATGGCTTAAGTATTTTTCCTTTTTCTTGATCCTGGCAATAGCTCTTAACCCTACCAAAATTACTTACTTCATATTTATGGTCGGTATAAGGAATTATTTTCCATACCTCTTTCTCATCAGTAACTTGCTTGCTTTCTGCCATAAAATCACAATAAAATGGGTATATCATTGCAAATATATAAAAATTGTCAAAAGAAAAAGGAAATGTAAAAAATTTATAAACAATTGAATATTAATATCTTAAATAATATTATATGCATTCAGATATAAAAAATACATCTAAAAAATGCCTAAAGTTGGGTATTTTTACATTATAAAATAATTTTTCTGCAGCAAAACCATGGTATTGTAGAAGTAGTTAAAGTGCCTCTTTTTAAATACCTATATTTGTTAATTAGCTATTGCCAGGTTTGCATAATCCTTTTTGGTTTACGTGTAAATTACTGATATACAATACTTATTGCATATTGCAGTGATGGATTATAAGGGGTGTTGTAGGAATGTAGTACGTATTTTTAAGGCTTCGGGGTAATGTTCTATTATCTTGCGCAAGCTAACTACAAAACGAAAGACTATGAAAAAACTAACTAACTTAATCATTTTTGCCTGGATGTCTCTTGCATGTTTTGGGCAAAAAATTACAGGCATAACTGCAACTGCTAGTACTGGGACAGCCTCATTGGCTGTTGATGACAATGTCAATACCCGCTGGGAAAGCGCTTTTTCCGATCCCCAATGGATTAGCCTTGATCTGGGAATGGAATACAATGTATCAAAGGTAATTATCCGTTGGGAAGCTGCCAATGCAAAGGATTATACCCTTGAGGGATCAGCAGATGGTATTAACTGGACCGTAATACAAACTCTGCAAAATATGCCAGGAGGGAACCGTATTGATACCCTTAAAAATATTAATACCAATTATAGATACATAAAAGTTAATGGAACCGCCCGAAACCTCAACTATGGTTATTCAATCTGGGAAATAGAGGTATATCAAGTAGCGGTACCGGTGTTGAGTAGCCTGGTAATAGTTCCACAAACAAAGCAGTGTTACACTGGAGATACAGTATATTTTACAGCTGTAGGTCTTGATCAGAATAATGATCCTTACCCTTTGGCTGGTGCAACTACCTGGAGCGTGAGCGATAGTGGTGCAGTTATTGACAGTCAGGGTCGATTTATCGCAGTGAAACCTGGTTTTTATACAGTATCGGCCAAATATGATACCTTTACGGCTCATTCGAAAGTTGATGTATTGCCCGTGGAAACCAACATTTGTTCTTATGCCAGGGCCTATGCCTCGACTGGAAATGCGATGCTCGCTATCGATGGAAATGGGAATACTCGTTGGGAAAGCGCCTTTTCCGATCCGCAGTGGTTACTGCTGGCATTGGATACCATCAGACGAATTTATGGCTTTAGAATAGAATGGGAAGCAGCTAATGCAAAAGATTATGTCGTTGAAGGTTCGGTTGATAGTATTAATTGGACCCTCATCGTACAAAAGAATAACATGCCAGCAGGTTCGCGTATAGATGTAGCGTATGATCTTAACAATGCCGATTATAAATATATACGCCTTACAGGAACGAGTCGTAATCTTGCGTATGGATATTCAATCTGGGAATTTAAGGTATATGAGCGCAGAAAAGAGTTACCCGTTGTTAGCTGGTCGAATCCTGTTCCAATTACCTACGGTACGTTGCTTGGAAATGCGCAACTAAATGCTGAGGCGAATGTTCCAGGTACCTTTGTATATTACCCATCGTCTGGTACATTGTTGAATGCAGGCGTTCATAAACTGTATACCCGATTTTATCCGTCCGATCCATTAACTTATTCGCAGGTTATCGATTCCGTTACACTTATTGTGAATAAGGCTAACCCGATAATAAACTGGGATAATCCCGACACTATCGTGTATGGAACTTTGTTGAGTGCGCAACAATTGAACGCAACGGTATCCAATGCAATAGATGGCCAATTTTTCTATACACCGTCTGAAAATACAAAGTTAGGGGCAGGAATGCATACGCTTAAAGTAAGTTTTGTACCCACCGATACGTTGAACTATTTGACAGTAAGCGATAGTGTCATCATTGTTGTAAGGAAAGCAGTGCCGACAATTACCTGGGAAACGCCAGCTGCACTTACTTACGGCGAACCAATTTCGACTGTGCAACTTTCGGCAAATGTGGAAGGTTTTACGGGTACATTTTCCTATAGTGTAGCAATTGGCACCAGGTTGGATGCAGGATTTCATATTCTTTCGGTAATATTTTATCCCGATGATTCGGCTAATGTGGAAGTGGTAAGCAAGTCGGTGCAATTGGTTGTGAAAAAAGCAATACCCACGCTTCAGTGGAACTTACCCGCTGTGTTTTCGTATGGCAGGAAGCTTGCAGAATGGCCAATCACGACGAGTATTGCAGGAATAATTTCTTGTTCATTACCACTCGATTCATTATTGCCGGTAGGCCAATATACCCAGGTAGTAAATTTTGTGCCAGACGACACAGCTAACTATACGTCCGTTCTCGACACCGTTCTCTTTACCATTGAAAAGGCAATTCCAACATTAAAGTGGAACAATCCTGCCCCTATTGTCTATGGGACACCTCTATCGGCAGCGCAGCTCAATGCAATCTGTGAGGATGTACAAGGAACAGTCAGCTATTCGGTGAAAATAGATACCGTATTATCAGCGGGGCAACATCAAATGGTGGCAACGTTTACACCAGCAGACACATTCAATTATGCTGTTGTGGAAAAGGCAGTTGTTTTGGAAGTGTTAAAGGCAGTACCTGTTATAAACATAAGCTTACCAGATAGTATCATTGAGGGGACTGTTCTGACTTCTGCATTGATCAATGCAACAGCCAGCATTGCTGGAACATTTTCGTACGATCCTGATACGGGGACAGTGCTCTCTGCAGGAACGCATTTGATTACAATAATCTTTGTTCCGGCTGATACGGCCAACTATATGACTGTGACGTCAGAGGCAGAAATAGTAGTATCCCCAAAAACTTTGGTATCCAATATCGAAGTTGAACAAATTAGTATCTTCCCCAATCCCTGTGTCGAATACATCAGTGTCGCCAGTGTGGGATCAAGACAGTTGAAAATTTATGACATCAATGGACGACTGGTACGTGTAGAACAATTATTTAAAGGAAATAATGTAATCAACGTATTGGATCTGTCCCCAGGTATGTACTATTTTAATGTAAATGGCAGTGTTTGTAAGGTTATCAAACAATAGTTTGAACTTACTTAAGATAGAGGGTTGACTTGCACAGGGTCAGCCCTCTTTTTTTGGGAAAATTGGTTATATTTACTTACCCAAAAACATGCTCATGCTGCGTTACCACCATATTCTTATTTTCTTGTGGTTATTCGTATTTGCTTCTGGCTTATCTGCCATGTCCGGATTACAATTTCATCGTGTGGCCGAAGGAATAGAAGAGATAAACTATACCTGTATCTGTCAGGACAAATACGGATTTATGTGGTTGGGATCTAAGAATGGACTTGTTCGATACGATGGATGCGAAATGAAAAAATATCGTACCCATACTTTACCTCGAAATAATATTAGTGCAAACTGGATTACTGACATTGTAGAAGATTCATTAGGGAACCTTTGGATTGGGACTTTTGATGGGGGTTTAAACTATTTTGATCGTCAGGAAGAAAAATTTTATACGTATGTACAACGGGTTGATGATAGCATGACTTTGAGTAGCAACACGGTTTTGAAATTAATCAGGCAACTCGATGGAAGTGTATGGATAGCAACAGCAAAGGGATTAAATCGCATTTTGCCCGACAAAAGAATAATACGTTATCAAATTGCTCGCGACATGTATATAAGTGCCATGGCCGAAGATGAACGTGGCAATCTGTGGTTGGGGACTTTTGGTTATGGTCTACTTATATTTTCTCCATCGTCAGGTAGGGTAATACAGTTGAAAAATATACCGCAGGATGCGCAAAGCCTGCCTGATAATAATATCCGGACACTGTTGCGCGACAGCAGGGGAAATATGTGGATCGGATTCCACCAGCAGGGACTGTGGAGAGTAAAAACAAAATCTTTCCCAAACTTCAACTTTGAAAAGTTATCCGTGCCATCCAGTACCATACTTTGTTTAATGGAAGATTCTAAAGGAAATATATGGATTGGAACAGAAAATGGCGGGCTGAGTATTTATTATCCTCGTACGCAAAAACTGGTCACCAGGTATACTGTGAAGTTTCCCGAATATTATTTGCCAGCCAATTCGATATGGGCTTTGTATGAGGATAGGACAGAAGCTGTATGGATTGCCACATTTAATCAAGGTCTGTATCGCTATGACCCCTATTACGAAAAATTTCCTCAGCCATTTGAAATTCAGCGGCTGAATCATGAACTTGAAAAAACTTCAGTGACCAGTATTTTTAACTCGTTCCCAGAAATATTGTTACTGGGAACCGATGGTGAGGGCTTGTACCAATGGAATGTTCAGACACACGAACTTACTAAGATAGATACCAGAACAAATTTGTCGTCAAACTCAATACTTTCAATTGCTTCTGATAGTAAGAATTTATTGTATTTAGGAACATGGGGTGGAGGGGTTAATATTGCAAAATATCAGAACCATCGGCTTACAATAATGAGTCAGATATTTAATTACGAACATGTTTTCAGTTCGCTGTACGATAGTGAGGGTAATGTTTGGATAGGCACCTGGGGCAATGGGTTACATATTCTCAGGGCTAATGGCGAAGTAACCAATATTAATGCAGGGGATAATGAAAATCAAATAAGTAATCCCAACATTTTTCATCTTTTTGCCGACAGTAAAGGGAGGGTATGGGTGAGTACGTTGGTAGGGCTCAATTTGGCGGTAAAACAATTGGATGGGCAGTGGATATTTAAGCGTTTTTTTCATAATCCCAATGATTCAACAAGCTTGTTTTCGAGTACTGTGCTTTATGTAATGGAGGATCAGCGAAGAAATTTGTGGATTGGTACTACCAGTGGGCTGAATCGTTTTGATGAAAAAACCGGAACAATGATTCAGATTAAGCCCGCGAATGGCTTATTAAATTGTGAAATAAAATCGATTATCGATGATGACTATGGTAATCTGTGGATAGGGTCAGATATTGGATTGATACAATATATGCCTAAGACCAACAAAGTATTTTTCTATGACCATACGGACGGTTTACCCGTATCGAATTTTAGTATTGGAGCTGTAGCACGAAATGAGAAGGATCAGCTTATATTTGGGGGTATCCATGGGATTGTGATCTTTCATCCCGACAGCATAAGGGTAAATCCTGTAATACCAAAAGTTTTTATCACTGAGGTAAAGGTATTCGGTCGAAAACTTGAGGAACAGCAAATAATTCGAAATCCCTTATTTACATCGGTGAACTTAACATATAAGGATAATGCTATAACGATAACCTATGTAGGACTCAACAATTATAGTCACCCCGAAAAAAACAGGTATTCATACCTACTGCAAGGGGTCGACCACGATTGGATTGATGCTGGTAACCAGCGTTCGGTAACCTATTCGCATTTACCCCCCGGAAAATATACTTTTATGGTGAAAGCTGCCAATAATGATGGGTTGTGGAATGAATCTCCCACCATTTTGAAAATATATATTGCACCACCTTTTTGGAAAACCTTGTGGTTTAAAATTTTCGTTTTAGCGCTTGTATTGTCATCAGGGTATGGATACCTGCGTTATTTGATCCGAAAAAGTAATGAAAAATTATTGTTGCAAAAGCAGAAATTACAGGCTATTCAGGTGGAGAAAGAAAAAGAAATTGCGCAATTACAGAGTAGTAAGTTACAGCAAGAGCTTGAGTATAGAATTAAAGAGCTTGAGACTACGACCCTACATTTAATTCACAAAAATGAGAAATTTATTGAGCTTAGGGATAAACTCAACGAAATTATTGTTGCATCGCCCTCTGCAATACAGCGTCAGTTGTCGCAAGTGGTTAAATTGATTAACCAGAATCTTGAGGATGAACAGAATTGGGAGAATTTTGAAAGGCATTTTAATGCCATTCACGACAATTTCATACGACGTTTTGCCGAAGCATATCCCGATTTAACCTATAATGATTTAAAGCTTTGTGCATTGATTCGCATGAACATGTCGAATAAAGAAATAGCGAGCTTTTTAAATATTTCTGTACGAAGCGTGGAATCGCGTCGCTACCGTATTCGTAAGCGCATGGGTATCGATAGTGATGTGAACCTGAATGATTATATTATTCGATTTTAGGCCGGCGTGAATTGTTTAATTCCCTTTTATGATGGGTAATTAAGATTAGTTGGCATTGAAAAGTCGGTTCGAAATCATTCGAATTGGAATAAATGAGGCAAGCCATCCAATTATCATTACGGTTGTGAGAATAAGTACTATATCGAGGGGCAGAACTTTCACTGGATAACTGTCGATAACAAAGGTGCTCATCCCCTGTAATTTGACAAAGCCATAATGTTGTTGCAATAAACAAAGTAACAGTCCAGCAAAAAGCCCAATCAAACTACCCAGGAGTACACTCATCCATCCATTGTAAAGGAAAATACGACGAATACGCTGCCAATCGGCACCGAGATAATGAAATATCTGAATATTTTGTTTTTTTTCAAGAATGGTCATCGTCAGCGTGCTAAGCATATTGAGCGAGGCTACTATCAGGATGAAAACCAGGATAAAAAATACAGCCCATTTTTCGCTCTTCATAATTTTATAGAGCAATTGTTGTTGCTGATAATGGTCGAGCACTTCAAATTTTTCTCCAATTTTTTGGGCAATTTTTTGTTGCACCACAGCAATGTTCCAACCCTTTTTAACCTTAACTTCGATGTTAGAAACAATATTTTTTTGTTGCAGGAGCTTACAGGCAAAGTCGTAAGGTACTATTACATATTTATTGTCAATTTCGCGTTCAATAGTAAACAGGCCGGAAGGGTAAATAACTAATCGCTGGAAGGCTTCTTCTGGGGTAGAATATATATCTGCTTCTTTTCGAGGTAAATAGATGATAAGCGGGTGATACAGATTGGGATTAACCCCCAGGTAGTAAGCAACTCCCATTCCTACCAGTGCCAAAGGAATGTTATTTTTTTTAAGTATAGCATTACCCTGGAGATTTTCTTCCAACGGATGTAATGTCAAAAAATTGTCGGAAACCCCTTTAATAGCACCGATATACTGGCGATCGTCGTATTGTAAAAGTACCGATTCCTCCACTACATAGGCAACCGCTTCAACACCTTCAGTCTGCTGAATCATCTTCAGCATGGTACTATCGAGTGAGAAAAATTTACCTGTATGTGGAATAATTTTAAGATCGGGGTCAAAACGGTTGAACATGGATTTGATAACGCTGTCGAAGCCATTGAAAACCGACAGCACGGTAATCAACGCCATAGTTCCCAGGGCTATTCCAGCTATGGAAATCAGCGAAATGATGTGAATGGCCTGATGTTTTTTGCGGGAAAAAAGGAATTTTAGAGCAACAAACCATTCAAAGCTCATGACTTAACTTTTATAGGCTACTACAATAAGACCTGTGCCAGATGCATGTTCGATACGCGTATCGAAAAAATTTAGCAGTAGGCATATTGGCATCACCAACAGGTAGTAGAAAGGCAATAGTATGAAAAATCCCTTACTCTTGTTAAGCCAGATGATGGGGTATTTCATCGAGAGTTTCCATGCGAAGGAACCTGGTTTGCCATATTGATATTTGCATTCGACTTTTTTAAAACCAGCCTGATAAAGCTTTTGGGAAATATCTTCGATGCTATAGCCATTTCGCACATGTTCTTCGATAAATGAGGCATCTTCGTGCGAATGAGCATCGCTTCCGCCTTTATCGGAAGGAGTAGAAATAAGTACCATCCCATTTTCGTGTAGCGACTGGTAAAAATTGCGGAATACGGCACGATCGTCTACGATGTGTTCCATGACATCGACGGAAAGAATAAGATCGTAGCTATTGGGTTCGACGAAATTGGTTAGATCGGCTGTTTTGAATTTGATACGATCGTTTTTGCCAATTTTTTGCACAAACGCATTGCAATCGGCAACTTGCTTTTCGTTGATATCGACTCCGGTAATCTGCCAACCGCCGGCAAATCGACTTAAAAAGTAGCTGTATTGGCCAAATCCTGAACCAGCATCAAGAATATGGGCATTAGGCGGAAGAAGAGGGATGATACGTTTGAGCTGTTTTTTAATGTGCCAGGTACGCAGCAATAGAATATTCAGCATGCGATACAGAAGTATCCGTAATTGTGGATTACGATTGAAAATATTACCGAGACTGGCTTTGATGGGTTCGTATTTCATTTTTTAAGGAGTTTATCAATTTTTTCAAAATAGTCGAGGCTATCGTCGATGAAGAATTCGAGTTCGGGAATAATACGAAGCTGGTTACGTACCTGGTTGCCCAGGTAATATCGAACGGCTTTAGCGTGCAAAAGTATCGAGTCCAGTACTTCTTTTGAACGTTGAGGGGGAAAAATACTTAAATATACTCGAGCAATGCTTAAATCGGGGGTTACCCTAACAACGGTAACGGTAACCATGGATCCCAGGCAAATGGTTGATTGTTCGCGCTGGAAATACACAGCAAGTTCACGCTGTATCAGTCGGCCTACTTTTAATTGACGAGTCGATTCCTCTTTGTGCATAGCATATGTTTTTGCAAAGCTAACTAATTTTCATCACCCATAAAACGATAAATACCCTATTCCGGTTTTTTCGCTGCAAAAAACTATATAGATTTGCAGGAAAATTTTTTGAGCATGGAAATTGTTCTTAGTGGAATTCGTTCGACGGGTCGCCTTCATTTGGGCAATTACTATGGTGCTGTGAGGAACTTTGTCAAAATGCAGCACGATTATCAGTGTTATTTTTTTATAGCCGATTACCATTCGCTCACCACGCATCCCAAGCCCGATGATTGGAAAGCGAATGTAAAGCAGGTACTCTGTGAATATTTGGCCTGTGGCATCGATCCTGAGGTCGCTACAGTGTATATCCAGAGTGATGTGCCTGAAACTTTTGAGCTGTATTTAATTCTTAATATGCTGGCGTACAAGGGCGAGTTAGAACGAACCACTTCCTTTAAGGATAAGGTTCGTCAACAACCCGACAATGTCAACGCTGGTTTGCTTACATATCCGGTACTGATGGCTGCCGATATACTCATACATAGGGCCAATAAGGTACCTGTAGGGAAAGATCAGGAACAACATCTGGAGATGACCCGGAATTTTGCCACAAGGTTTAATAATCTTTATGGGGTTGATTATTTTCCATTACCTACTGCATACAATTTTGGCAAAGATCTTATTAAAATTCCAGGGCTTGATGGCAGTGGAAAAATGGGCAAATCGGAAGGAAATGGTATTTACCTTTCCGATGATGCTAAAACAGTAGAGAAGAAGGTTATGCGAGCGGTTACCGACACGGGTCCCACCGAGAAAAATCAAAAAATGCCCGAACCGATTCAGAATTTATTTACGATACTCGAGGTTGTATCGACACCTGATACGGTGGAGCATTTTAAAAAACAGTATGCCGATTGTACCATACGGTATGGGGAGTTAAAAAAGCAACTGGCTGCTGATATTAATCGTGCGCTTGATCCTATTCGGGATCGCATAGAATACTATATGAACAATGATGCGGTTATTCGCCGAGTAGTAGAGATGGGTAAAGAGAAGGCACGTGCCAGCGCTATGAAAACATTGCGTGAGGTTAGGGAAATAATTGGCATTCGTCCCTTTTAGTTTAGTTTTCTTCTTCGCGTTCGAGTTCAATGTGAATACCCCCTACCCACCAGGCCAGTAGGTTGTAAAACCATGCTACCAGTAAGCCTATAAAAAAACCTACTATACCCATTAAGATAGGCATAACAATGAATCCTGCAATGCCTAACCATGCGCTTTGCCAGGGTAAGGTAGCATTAGCAATGCTTCCTACAATATTTCCAAAGATGAAACTTAGTAATCCAACCCCAATTCCCAGGATAAGGCCCAAAAAAATCCAAACCAGCGCAATAATTTTAGCCAGCGAGAGTGCTTCAATTTTCTTTATTTCGACCATAAAATTTTTGATTATAAAGCAAAGATAAAGTAAACCCCACTAATACGGTGCGAGTTAACGAAAATTTTAGGTCATATATTTGATTCCAATAATAATGCTAATGCAAGTGTATCAGTGAGGATGAATTACCTGATTGCCGCAAGTTATTTGGTTCAATGCTTTTGAAGTAATGTCATATATTTCTTGCGGTTTTCCAGAATGCCCCATCCTTCAATGATAAGCAGTACAATTGCCATAGGAAGTCCCGAAGGGGCAGCGGTAAGGTGTGTAAGTAAAATACCCAGCATTACCGGAAATAGCACGATTGCTCCCAGAGCGCGGGTACGCCTAAAGATAAATAATAGGCCCCCGATAATTTCGGCAAAAGCTACGAGTGGAATCAACCATCCAATTTGCATCATGGCTGCATTCATCAATTTCAACTTTTCGGGCAGATCGTCGGGAACGGGTAAGTAGTTGAAAAGTTTATTCAGGCCTGAATTGATAAACAATAAACCAGTAAGCAAGCAGATTACGAACAAAATTTTGTTTTTCATACGAAAATAATTTAATTTTTTATAGTGGTCGGATGGAACTCGCATGTGATAAGCTTTCTACACATAGGCAAGAACGAAACTGATAAATATTTTCATTCTCGTTTGTGAATGCTGCCATACATGCTCGTTTCATAGATAAAACAAGAATATAACGTTTGACTAGTATTATTGTTTGCCTAAAATATCTTTCTTTTCATAATTAGTACATTCCTACTAGCAATAGTAAGTATAGTGACTACCATAAAAATGGGCGGTGACAGCTTCACAAAAAAGGTTGTGCTTAATGTTTCCTTCTGTATACTTATTGCTGCTTTCATGCTTTCCCAAAATCCAGGATGAATGGCAAAAACGCCCAGCAGGAACAGAAAAAAATCCCAACAAAAATGGCAGGACAATTAGCATGTTGAAGCTAAAAAAAATAATGTTTCTATTTCTAATCGTTGTGAGACAACGAAAAAATAGTTTTTTGCACAGCTTGTTCAAATGGCGTAATAACATATCCCAGCTCGCGAATAGCTTTTTCGCAGGAGACTTCCCAGTTGTAGTTAAACTTTCGGACATGCGCGGGTGTAAGTGGAGGAAGGAATTTTCGATATATTTTGTGAAATAGTACCAGCAAGTGGGCAAGGCTGAGCATTACAGAGAGGGGCAGGGGTATTAGCCAATGCTGTTTTCCAGAAATGCGTTTCAGCGTATCGAAGAACTGCTGATAGGTAATGTTTTCACCCCCTAAAATGTATTTTTCGCCTGCTTTACCGTGTTCCATAGCCAGCAGGTGTCCATTTACCACATCATCAACAAAAGCATAGTTGCCTATTGCTTTGCCGTTTCCAGGTAGGAAATGCCATTGTCCTTCGATATATTTTTTTATCAGCAATGTGGTGGAATTACTCTGGTTGAGGGGACCTGGTCCAAATACTCGTGTAGGATTAACTATAACGACATTGAGTCCCCTTTTTTTGACGTATTCGTTGAGTATAACCTGTTCGGCCTCTGCCTTTGAACGTTCGTATCCGGTGAAATGCGGGAGAGCTGACTTACTTTCTTCGGTAATAATGCGTTGTAGCGAGGGGCCAAAAACTCCGGCCGTAGAGGTGACAACAATTTTTTGCACATTATTGGCTAATGCAGCATTTAATACATTGACAGTACCCTGAACATTGAATTTTCTAAAATCGCCAGGGTGTTCTTCCCAGGCTACTGCATAGGCTGCTACGTGATACACCACTTCACAGCCTTTCATCCCTTCGATAAGACATTTTTCATCGGTGATATCTCCCCGAATCCAGTTGACCTGGGGTAAATTAAGAGCATCTTTCTTTTTATCCGAACGATATAGCGCTGTTACCTGGTGACCCCTGTTCAATAGTTGTTGTATTAATTTTTCGCCTATAAACCCCGTACCACCTGTGACAAATACATTCATTGTTGAAAGTTTTTATAAATCCTGAAAAAACGTATTTGCTATTTCTCTGGCGTTTTTTTATATCATAAACATATTTTTCATAATTGCTTAGCCTGTCGCGATAAGAAGTATATGGAGAACCATTCATTAGAAAGTGCCAGGGTACTGTGTAGTATAATGGGGAACCATACATTTCCTGTATAATAGGCAAATAAACACAATACAATACCCATGGGGATAGAACCAAAAGTTTCCTTGTATCCCTTGGGAATATGCACCAGCATATATAGGGCTACATTCAGTCCAATCGCTGATACGATATCGAAGTGTTGTAGGCTGGTAAAAAAAAGATACCCGCGGAAAAGGTGTTCGTATCCGATCAGGTACAAGATCCAGGTAATGGAACTGATTAAGACATTTGAAAATTTCCAGTGCTTGAGTCTTATTTGCGGGTACATTGCCAAATTTTGTGGCGAGCGTGCAGCGAAAAAATTCATTAAAACGAGCAAAAGTATGCAAACAGATATGCTAACAATCAAAAATAAGCCATTGAGTTGAGTGGGCGGTGCTGGTGTAGTATCGGAAGTTAAAAGATAGGGGAGCAGGAAAATAAAAAATCCTGCGATTCGCATCAGGCATACCCTGGTGTATTTAGATTCGTCGGCGCCTAGCCAGTGCTCCCAAAATGTATTTTTGTAAAAGAGAAAATAGTACAGGCTATAACAAAACGTGACCACTAAGATACTCAGAACAATGGGGTGCATATCAAAATTTTAGCGAATACACTTTTACAATAAAACTATATACCTATTCGATGGGTAAAAAATTAAAAATTATAATCTACGCAGGCACGATTATGTGCAATAGACTTAACGAGCTCTTTTACAGTAAGGTGTTCGGGATGATTTTGATAGTGCTGTAAATCGTCAGCAGTATCAAAGGAAACGATTAAACAGATATCGTAGTTGTTGGGGTCGATTGAAGGATCGTTAATACCAACCTCCAGCTGACGAATAACTGAAATCTTTTTTTGTAAATTCAGCAGAGCATCTTTCATTAGCTGTAGTTTTTCCAGCTTTTCATCGGTGGAAAAGTTGGGTTTCAATTGCCAACATACAACGTGTCTTACCATATACTTAGCGTTTATTTTCCTGTTAAAATTTTAATAGCAACTCCGAGCAAAAGTAAGGCGAAAATTTTTTGCAGCGTTTTTTCGGGTAGCGCAATAGCAAGCTTAGAACCGAAATAGCTTCCGATTACAAACATAATGACCAATATAATTGCGTATTTATAATTCACATAGCCACTTTTTGCATAATTGATGAGCGCTAAAATGCCTACTGGTAAGACCAACACCAGAAGGCTGGTGCCTTGAGCCTCGTGTTGATGCATGCCCAGCAGATAAACTAAAAATGGTACTATGATGATGGCTCCACCCACCCCCAGCGTACCAGAGACAAAACCAGCAATTAATCCTGTAACAATTAAAAGGATAAGTTGTTTTAACGTTAGCATGACAAAGGGATCCATTTATTTGTAAAAATTAACATTTTAAATATTTGAGCATCGATGTATAAATCCAAAATAAGATGCGACTATGTTTTGTCTATAGACATTTAAATGCCCAAATTTAATCATTAATCGAGAAACATAGCAAAAGATTGTGTGCTGAAAATTATTTCAATCAAAACCTTTCCACGTCCAGGGGAAGGTAGTTAGGTGATGCAAATTGTCAATATTGGGTTGTACTGGATATTTTTTTGTAAAAATCCATAAAAAATTGATTATTTTGAAATTCAAAACAGCATTAATAAAGGTACATGAAGTAAGTTTTGATTGTAACAGGAAAGTTTTCTGTTTTTGCAAAACATTTTTAAATTTGTGTTAGAGGGTAATTACTCAAGCATGCTCAAAAAAATTAATTAGAATACTGCGATGAAACGGGCATGTATAGCAGTATTCACAAACGAGTATGAAAATAATTTTTTCATACCTGCTTGATTTTAGAGCACAAAACATATTACATGCGAGTTCCATCTGGCCTTTTAAGAAAAATTTTTAAAATTATTTTCGGATGAAACATTTGGTGGCATTGACGGGTGCTGGTATCAGTGCGGAGAGTGGTTTAAAAACATTTCGTGATAATGACGGGATGTGGGAGAATTACAACGTGATGGAAGTGGCAAGTTATGAGGGTTGGCTTCGCAACAAGCAATTGGTATTAGATTTTTATAATCAACGTAGGCGTCAGCTAAAGGATGCCCAACCTAATGCTGCTCATTTAGGGTTAGCTGAACTCGAAAAATACTTCAAGGTAAGCATTATTACTCAGAATGTTGACGATCTGCATGAGAGGGCTGGGAGTACGCATATTTTACATTTGCATGGAGAATTGACTAAGGCCAGAAGTACGAAAGATCCTTCGTATGTAATAGACATAGGTTACCGAGATATCAAGGTGGGCGACTTGTGTCCGAAAGGCGGACAGTTGCGGCCAAACATTGTATGGTTTGGCGAGTCGGTGCCTGCTTTTGAACAAGCTGTCCAAATTGCCAGTACTGCCGATATTTTTGTAGTTATTGGAACCTCCATGGTTGTTTATCCGGCAGCAGGGCTTATCGATTATGTTCCCGCTGCTGCAGATATTTATGTGATTGACCCCAAGCCTTTACCCATCCGCAATTATAAGCATCTGGTGTTTATTCAGGAGGTTGCCAGTAAAGGCATGGAAATATTGAAAGCAAAATTAATGGAGCGGTACCAAATTACGATACCATGAGGCTGATTTTCGGTATTATTTTTCTTAGTATGTTATTTTTCTCGCATGCAAGTGCGCAGTATTTTGAGGGGGGTATTCTGGCAGGTCTTACGGCATCGCAGATGGATGGGGATATGCTCGGAGGTTACAATAAGCCTGGATTGACCGCGGGTATGTGGGTGGGGCGTACATTAAATGCGAAATGGAATTATCGGGCTGAATTTAAATATACCATGAAAGGGGCGGCCAGCAATAATGCTACCGACCAGTATACATTTTACCGTAAAACCTTACACTATATCGAGTTACCTTTTAAGGTAAGTTATAATTTTTCGGGACAACTCTTTGCTGAGGCAGGCATTTCTGCTGCGTATTTAGCTTATGCAACGATTAATACCGGGAATGGGCTATGGGATGCAACAGGTCCCATGAAGCGTTATGAGCTAAATTCCTTAGCAGGGATAGCCTACCATTTCAACGAGAAAGTTTCGCTTAATTTTATTTTTTCTTACTCGATTTTCCCGGTGAGTCATTTACCTGGTAATCTTACCATCTGGAATACCTATGCACAGTACAACAATGTACTGGAATTGAGTGTTTATTATCGGGTCAAATAAAAAGTTTTATATGAGTGTAATAAGAAATGATTGGGCTTTAGAGGAGATTAGCCAGATTTACAATAAGCCATTGCTTGAACTTGTTGCCGAAGCTGCAACTTTTCATCGACAATATCATGATTACCGTCAGATGGAATTGAGTACGCTTATTTCTATTAAGACGGGAGGTTGTCCTGAGGATTGTGCCTATTGTGCTCAATCGGCGCGATATCAGACCTATGTGGATGAGCCACAGGAAATGTCAAAGGAGGAGATAATAGCTCGAGCGGCTGAGCTAAAGGCAAAAGGGGTGCCACGGGTATGTCTTAGCGCAGCATGGCGCCAGCTGCCACCCAATCGTTTCGATGAAATACTTGAAATTATTGGCATACTTAAGTCGATGGGGTTGAAGGTATGTCTTACTATGGGACGACTTTCGGCCGATCAGGCACGGCAACTGGCCGAGGCTGGAATTACCGCATATAATCACAACATCGATACCTCGGAAAGATATTATTCAAAAATTATTACCACACGCACCTTCAAGAGTCGACTGGAAACTATTCACCGTTTGATAGAAGCGGGGGTTCCACATTGTTGCGGAGGCATAATAGGGCTTGGGGAAAGTGAAGAGGATCGTATTAGCATGCTTCATACGCTTGCTACCCTACCTAAACATCCTTTTACAGTACCTATTAATGCGCTTATGCCTATCGAGGGGACACCACTGGCCAACAACAAACCTGTTTCGTCGTGGGAGATAATACGAATTATTGCTACTACTCGAATTGTTATGCCAGCCACTCATATCGAGCTTGCAGCTGGGCGCATTCAGTTAAATGACGAAGCACAGGCACTATGCTTCCTTGCGGGCGCCAATGCAATTTTTGTTGGCGAAAAATTACTGACTGCTCCCAACCCCAACGAGAGTCGGGATATGCAGCTTTTAAATATATTAGGTGTAAGTCCTTCAAAACACGAAGACAAAGTGCCAACGAAAATTTGTTGATTAGTGATGTTTGTAAAATGTATCGTAGATAACGTTGATCGTAATGGTTTATTGAAAATCCGTGTAATCACGAATTAACGCTAAGCAATTTTAACGATCGAGCCTCAGCTTCCTTAGTGGGACTGAGGCTCGATTTTTTTATTTGTAGTTTTGAATACTGAGCTGTTTAGAGTATATTTCAAATCAATATTTTGGTACAAAGTGCTCCATCCATACATATTGTCGGTTATCAAGTAATCCTAAATTTTTTATAACTTATTCCAAAAATCTTCGTAAAATTCAGACAAAAAGCATTTATCGTACAGTAAAAATGACCTGTAAATGAGTATATTGAGATACATAGCGCTATTAATTGTAGGATTTTCTCTGATGAGTACTTTAAATGCGCAAAACGATTTTGAAGTATTGGCCGATGGATACAGGGAGCAGGGCAAGCTTACTCAGGCTGCTGAGTATTATAACAAAGCCGGATATGCTTACTGGAATAGGGGACAAAAGCAACAGGCTGCAGTGGTTTTTGAAAAGGCTTTGGCTATTTTTGAGCAGGCAGGGAATGGGGTTGCTTGCCTGACCTTGAATAATAACCTTGGGCTGATATATTCGGAAACAGAAAAATTTCAGCAGGCCGAAAGAGCTTTTCTTAATGCCTTACGCTATGCGAGGTTGTTAAAAAATACTTCCGAAATTTATAATGCTTTGGTCAATTTGGCCAATGTGGAAATTGATATGGAAAATTATTCGTTTGCAGTTCAACATGCCAGGGAAGCTCTAAACATTGCGCTGGAACAGAATAATTTAAAAAACATTGCCAAATGTTATAGTTTGCTGGCTGAGAGTTATGAGAAGATGGGCGATTCGAAGAATGCTTTTCGGTATTTTGAGCTTTATTCGGCCACTGACAAAAAAATCAAGCAGCAAGAAATGGAGCTTGTTAAGAGCATGAGTGCAGAAGAGGTAAATAAGGCTCAGTTAGCCAAAAGAATGACGGAAATAGAACTTAAGATTAAAAAAGGAGAACTAAAGCTAACGCAGGATTCATTATTTGTGACTGAAAAAATTGCCCTTCAACGACAAATGGAGATAGCCCAGAAAACAGCACAGCTGGAGCAAAAGGAGTTGCAATTGCGTTACGAGAAGAATATTCGTAGATTAATAACGGGCGGTTTTTTCATTGTTATTGCATTTTTAGTGGTATTGGCCTACATGTTACTTCGAATAAAGCGACAGAAGGAGGAAATTTTGCAGCAACGTAATGAGCTCAACCTAAAAAATCGGAATATAACCGATAGTATTTTTTATGGCCAGCGTATTCAGAATGCTATGCTTCCCGACATGAATAAGTTGCAGGAGGAATTTAATACTTCATTGCTATTCTGGCCTAAGGATATTGTATCGGGTGATTTTTATTGGCATCATCAAGTTACCGTCAATCAGCTTCAATATCATTTTTTTGCGGTAGTTGATTGTACGGGTCATGGTGTTCCGGGGGCATTTATGTCGATGATTGGTAATAGACTGCTCAATGAAATTATTGGCTTGCGGAATAAAATACAGCCCGCAGAAATTTTATATCATCTTAACCTGCTATTGATTAGTGAACTGCACCAGCCAGCCATGCATACTATCGACGGCATGGACATAGCACTGTGTCGAATATTAAAGGTTGACGACTCACACTACGAATTGGTATTTGCTGGGGCTAAACGACCTATTATTGTTTTTCAGCACCAATCAAAAGAAACAAAAATTATCGAGGGAGATATCATATCGATAGGAAATTTAAAGCAAAAGAATCCAAAATCGTATTCTGAAAAACATTTATTGTTAAGCTCAAACGACACCATAGTGATGTATACCGATGGGCTAACGGACCAACCCAATCCTCAACGCAGCAAGTTTGGTACACCTCGGTTGTTAAATATTGCTAATGAGTGTCTTACAAACTCGCTGGATTCTTTTATGGTTCATCTGCAAAATTCTTTAGAATCCTTTAAGCAAAATGAGCCACAACGCGATGATATAACTGTTCTGGCTGTAGGTTTAAAATAAACACACATATTTGTCGTTGGGAAAAATAGAATATAATTATTAAGTTTGTGATAAATTAGATTAAGATTGAAAAAATTTAACAACAATATCCCATGGATGCTAATGCTTTATCCAATAAAATAGTGTTTTCTTATGAGGGTCCCTTTAATATGCGGATAATATCCTCTTTAGGAAAATACTTGGCAGAATATCTCGATGCTTCATTTGAGACACGAATGAGTTTGTATCGAGTATTTATTGAGATTTCTCAGAACGTTGCCTTGTATTCTGAAGATCGTGTGAAACAGGAACTTGATACTACTGTAGGAGTGGGTAAGGTAGTTATAGAGACCGATGGGAAGTCGTTTCGGTGTACAACTACCAACAGAATTCGTCCGGAACATGCAAGCGTGTTGACCAATTATTGTCAACAAATTAACGAGGCCACCACGAACGATTTAATCAAGTTGAAGGAAAAATTGCGACGCGAATCATCCATCAAGGACAATGGTGCACATATTGGACTTATTTCTATCCGTCTTTTTTCGAAAAATTTGTTGGAGGTATCGATTACCAATGAGCAAGAACATACATTTTTTACTATTTCTTCCGTAATTTCCTAATTTTTAAACAAAAGAACTATGGAAAGCTTATATATCAATAACTATCCCGATTTGGTTTACTACCCGCTGGTGAATTTTAATTATTACTCGGGTGTGTGTGAAATTGTTGGAGAAAGTTACATGGAAGAAACCCTGAAATTTTACGAGCCTGTTATTCGATGGCTTAAGGACTATATGCAAGAGAAAAAACCCATAGAGTTTAATCTTAAACTTACTTATTTCAATACTGCTTCTTCGAGGTTTATATTAGAAATTCTTGATTTGCTCAAGAGCTATCAGGATAATGGGGGACAGGTAAAAGTCAATTGGTATTACAAGCGCGAGGACCCGGATATGTTGATGGAAATTCAGGGTTTTGAGGCTGAGACGGGACTGAAGATTACCCCAATTATTTTTGATTAATATCGGGTCATGCAGCGGTATGCCATTATAGTTGCGGGGGGTAGTGGAAAACGTTTTGGTTCGCAAATCCCGAAGCAATTTCTTACACTCAAAGGGCAACCTATTCTGTATCATACCTTAAAGGCATTTTACGAATATGATAAAAACATTCGTTTGGTTGTCACCTTGCCTGCCGATTACTTTGAGCTCTGGGAAAGCCTCATTGTTGAATACAAAATAAACATTCCCCACCAGAAGGTAAAAGGTGGAGAAACGCGTTTTCATTCGGTGTTAAATGGGCTTTCAGCAATAGAAGGGAAGGGACTTGTAGCCATACACGATGCGGTTCGTCCTCTGGTGAGTGCTGTTACCTTACAAAGGTGTTTTGAAACGGCTGCTCATCTGGGCAATGCAGTTCCCGTTGTTACACCGGTCGATTCTTTACGTCGACTGGAATCGGACAAAAGCTATCCCGTTGATCGAAATAGCTATGTTCTTATTCAAACTCCTCAGGTATTTGAATTAGTTTCACTAAAGAAAGCCTATCAGTCTGTAACTACCTTCGATTTTACAGACGATGCTTCGGTATATGAGAAAGCTGGCCATCGCATTATTTTGGTAGAAGGAAATCGTGAAAATATTAAAATTACGACCAAAAGTGACCTTTTGATAGCCGAAGCGTTAATATCGGGTTTAAATCGTGAGGAATAAGTGATTATTCTATCATTTGCTCTATTTTTCCGCCGAGTACTTTTTTGGGCACCAGTTTTTTAGGCATGCGTCGATAGAAAATTTCTCCACCAGCGCCGGCATTGGCCTGTAAATAATGGGTAGCATAAACTTTAGCCAATCCTCCTGTGTTAGCGCGAATGGTAGCGCTATCGGTTTTCAGTTCGAAAGCGTCGTAAATGCCCCCGGTTGAGGCTTCAGCTTCGACATATTTTGCAGTGCCTTTAAGCGTGAGGGTACCCCCCTTGTCTACTCCAGCAGTAATTTTACCTGCTTGAAGAGAAAAATCTACTTTTGCTCCACTGCTGCAGGTAATTACGATGTTATCAGTCTTCCAATCATCTTTTTTATACACCAACGATCCTGCCGAAGCCAGTATTTTTTCAAGGCGTACGTATTTTACGACAATCATGGCTTCGCTGCGTTTGTCGAGCGATTTGATATCACTGATGCGTAAAACTCCGTTTTTAACAGCTATTTTAATACGTCCCACCTCTTCTTCGCTTCCTATTAGAGCGATGCCTTCTTTGGAACTTTCTTCGATCACCACTTCAAAATTTCCAAGTACTTCCACAGCTTTAAAAGCAGGAATCTCCATCTGTCGTACTGGCTGTGCAGCAATAGGTTGTAAAAATAATGCTGAACATAAAAGTAATACTGTTACTATTATCTTTCTCATAGGAATCGAAATTAGTGTTTATATGAATACAAACGTAATTGCGTCAAAGATAGTGTGGTTTTTTACAAACATTAAAAAAGTTGCCTTGCAAAATAACCTGAGGCTACGCAAAGCAACTCCTTTTTAACCAAAAACTCAATAACTATGAAGCAAAATTATAAAATATCTTTTACTTACAGCGGGTCAAATCTTTATTGTTTATTTAATTTAATATTATACACGTTACGGTTTGGATTATTGCTAATGATTTTAACAAGATAAACACCTTTTTCAAACTTTCGCATATCGAGTTTTAGATGGTTTTGCGAGGTGCTGAGTCTGTACATTTCTTTTCCCAGTACATTGTAGATAATAAGTTCGTGGTTGCCGTTGGGTAATTGAATATTACAATAATCGATAACTGGATTGGGGAAAAGTTGTACCGAAGCATTATTTTCATAGGAAATGGCGTTGGGTACTTTGTTATCCACCAGAACATTACCCGTAGCGGGCAGGGCTATACCCTCGGTGCTTGACCATGTACCTGGCTTGTAGGAAAAATATATTTTATCGCCGAATTTTACGGGTTCGGCAAGGGTAATGAGCAGAACTGACGAGCTATCGTCTTTAAAGGTGATACTGTTAATGCTAACAGGGATGTTGTTGACAGTAATTTTTATGCTATCGGCATTGCTACCAAGTTCGTCCATATTTTTATTCAGGCGGACAATAATTTGTGAGCCGTCGTCGCTGGTTGAGGCTGAAACTATGCCAGGAATCATGTTTTCGAGAGGAGTAGCGCCAAAAATGTCGAGGATGCTACTATCAGCTGCTTTCTGGTCGCCTTTCATATATGCTGCCACTACGTAGTGATAGTAGAGTAAGTCATTTTTCAGGTTAAGTACAATGGTCGTAGAGTCGCCTTCTTTAAGTGAAGCGCTGAGGATGGGATTTTTTACACGTCCAAATACTTCAAAATTGTTGATTTGAGCCGATGGGTCTGCCATTTTTTTATCGAATTTCAGCTCCACAACGCGGGGAGCAACCACTCTACCTTTAACCAGGCGTGGTCGTGGGGTCATACCTTCTTGCTCGCGCAGTACAATCACGGAGTCTTTAACTTTTTCGTCGCAGGGAATGCGAAATTCTTTCCATTGACCATTAATCTTTGCAAACACGTGATAATCGCCCAGAAATCCGCGGAAGGTAAATTTTCCCTCAGTATCGGTAACACCCTTTTCGTGCGTGCTCCATTCTTTGTGAATAAGGTTATACACCGAGTCGGCAGCTGGTTTAGGCTCTTTATTCACGTTGAAAATCCCTGATCCTGCACGCCATACTTTTCCATCGATAAGTCCCCAGAAATAAAATCCGGTAATTTTCGGATATGAAAAGGCAATACGAAGCATCCGAGCATAGTAGATAGCCTGGTTTAAAGGTGTTACCTTTTGCGCGGTGACGTCCATATCGAATTCGGTAATGCGCATAGGTAGTCCCAGCGTTGCTAATGAGTCGAGTCTACGTTTTACGTCATTAGTATTAATGCTACCCCCAAAATGCGCCTGAATACCAATACCATCGACAGGGGCACCATTATCGAGCATCTTACGAACCAATCTCACGAATGGACCGTATTCTTCCCATTCTATAGTGTTGTAATCATTGACATAGAGTTCGGCAGTACTATCGGCCTGGCGAGCCCACTTAAATGCCAACCAGTTGATGGAGTCGCCTACGCGATTGGTCAGATAAAAAGTATGTGAGGGTTCGTTCATGACATCGTATTCAAAGACGCGTCCTTTATAGCGTGTCATATCGCGGATAATGCGGTTTTTACAGGCTTCTTTCACCTGTTCGCCGGTGGGGAGATCTTGCACCCATTTGGGGACCTCGTGGTAGTTACCTTCATGGCCGTTCCACAGCAGCGTATGACCCTTAATACGCCAGCCAACTCGTTCGCACCATTGAAGCATTTCATCGAAGCCTTCGTAGGTAAGTACGCCTTGCTGGGCTTCAATTCCGCTCCATTTAAAGGCATTGCCTGCAACGCCTGCATTGTAATAGCGGTACATGGTAGCTCGATCCCATGCGAGGCTACCAGGGGTATATTCGGGATCCATTACTACCCCAAAGGTAAATTTATGCTTAAACAAATCGACACGAATGGAATCTGCTACTGGTTGACCTGTACTATCCAGTATTTGTAGTGTAAAATTAACTTTGCGCAGGCTGTCTATACGTTTAGAGGCATCCTTGTACCAATCCTGTGCCCTGACTGTTGTTAAAACCAGTATGGCTGCTAAAAATAATATTCCCCTTTTCATAATTATCCTTTTGTTTGATTTACAAATTTAGTTTTATCATAAGTTAAATACGAGCGAATTTTTGCCAGATAGGTGGATTGTTCTTGCTATTGCCGAGAAGTTGATGGAACATTATAGCTTTATCGTGAAAAATAGGTAGTTGTTACGAGCAAATAAGTTTATCTGAAGAAGTTAGCCAATCGTATGATTATAAAGTATTTTGAAGATGTAAAAACAAGATAAGTTGATTTTTTTAGGGAAAATGCCTCTTTTGCTTATTTTACATTATTAAGAATTAATAAATGCACGTACAGTTGGAAAAATCGATAATTTTGGCATTTAAATTGAACCTTTATACAAAATAAAATTTGTCTATGAGCAATCAGATACTTGATTTAACGAAGGATGTAAAATGGATTGGTGTACTTGATCCCGATCTGGTGACCTTTGATATTGTAATGGAAACTAAGTATGGCACGACGTACAATGCTTATTTTATCAATGCCGAGAAAAAGGCGATCATAGAAACGGTAAAAGAGCCTTTTGCCGAAGAGTTTATTGCCAAGATAAGGCAGTTGTGCGATCCGGCCGAGATAGCCTATATCGTATGCAATCATACCGAACCTGATCATTCGGGGGCGCTTAAGCATTTGCTTAAAATAGCGCCTAATGCTACGGTGGTAGGGAGTGGTCAGGCGTTAAATTATTTGACCGAAATTGTTGGCGGACCATTTAAATCGCAAAAGGTGATGGATGGCGATACGCTTGATTTGGGGAATAAGACCTTGAAATTTATAGGGGCCCCTAACCTGCATTGGCCAGATACGATTTATACATACCTGGAACAAGACAAAATACTTTTTACCTGTGATTCTTTTGGGGCACATTTTTCCCATCCTGCCATGTACGATGATCAGGTGGGGGATTTTTCTGATGCCTTCAAGTATTATTTTGATGTGATACTTAAGCCCTTTAGCAAATTTATGTTGCGGGCGATTGAAAAAATTCGTCCCCTTGATATTTCGGTCATTGCAACGGGACATGGTCCCATTCTAAGAAACAGCTGGCGGGAGAAGGTAGATTTATCAGAAAAATATGCACGGCAGTATCTGGAGGAAACGGAAAAGCATCCGACAAAAAATGTTTTCATAGCTTACGTGTCGGCGTACGGCTATACGGCAAAGATGGCCGAGATGATAGCTGAGGGAATTCGCATGGTGAGTAATTTTAATGTTGAGGTGGCGGATATTGAGCACATGTTGATCGGCGAGATGGAAGAGAGACTGGCAAAGAGTGATGCGCTGTTGGTGGGTTCTCCTACAATTAATCAGAACACCTTGTTGCCCATATATAAGTTGTTTTCAGTGGTTAACCCCATTCGCGATCGGGGTAAGCTGGCAGCAGCGTTTGGATCGTATGGTTGGAGTGGCGAAGCCCCTGGGCTTATCGAAAATCATTTGAAGAACTTGAAGTTTAAAATCTTTTGCGAAGGGGTAAAAGCTAAATTTTTCCCGTATGACGAAAAGGGGCAAAAATTTATTGAATTAGGCCAAGCCTTTGCAGCGGAATTACAAAGAATTCCTCAGGAAACCGAATAAAACATTGCCCACCTTGAAGGTGGGCAATATTTTTTAACGATATTCGTCCCAGCTAACGATTTTTATATCTTCCTGCCTATACTTACAGAATGCTTGAATAAATGCGCTGGCCAATCGGGCGTTGGTAATAAGGGGAATGTTGTAGTCGATAGCCCCACGACGTATTTCATAGTCGTTATTGAGCTCAATCTTTGAAAGGTTTTTTGGGATATTGATAACCAGGTCGAATTCGCGGTTGCGAATAAAATCCATTACATTGGGTTTTGTGGGCTCGTCGGGCCAGGCAACCACTGTGGCTTCAATACCATTTTGGGCGAGGAATTGGGCTGTACCGCGGGTAGCGAACAGTTTGTAGCCACGTTCTACAAGCATACGGGCTGGGTTGAGTAATTCGACCTTTGAACGCATTTCGCCAGTTGAGAGCATGATGTTCTTTTTGGGAATTCGGTAGCCAACCGACAGCATTGCTTTGAGCAGAGCCTCGTAAATGTCGTCACCGATACAGCCTACTTCCCCTGTCGAGGCCATATCGACGCCGAGGACAGGGTCGGCTTTTGCCAGACGGCTAAAGGAAAATTGGCTGGCTTTTACCCCAATGTAGTCGAGATCGAAGTATGACTTGTCGAGCTTCTGAACGGGTAATCCTAAGATCACTTTGGTAGCCAGTTCAATAAAATTGGCTTTCAATACTTTTGATACAAAGGGGAAGCTACGTGAGGCTCGTAGATTACATTCGATTACTTTGATATCGTTGTCTTTGGCCAGGAACTGAATGTTAAAAGGCCCGGATATTTTTAATTCGCGTGCAATTTCCTTGGTGATTTTTTTAATGCGTCGGACGGTTTCAAAATAGATTTTTTGGGCTGGGAAAACCAGCGTAGCATCGCCCGAGTGGACACCGGCAAACTCGATATGCTCTGAAATAGCGTATGCAAGGATTTCTCCATCTTTTGCTACAGCATCGATTTCAATTTCCTTGGCATTTTCGATAAATTCCGAAACTACAACAGGGTATTGTTTTGAAACTTTAGCGGCAAGCTTAAGGAAAAGTTCCAACTCTTCGGTATTTGAACATACATTCATGGCAGCACCAGAAAGAACATAGGATGGGCGAACCAGCACGGGATAGCCTACTTTTTGAATGAACGATTCTATTTCTTCGATGCTTGTAAGCTCTTTCCAGCGGGGTTGGTCTATTCCCAATTGGTCGAGCATAGCGGAAAATTTGTGTCGATTTTCGGCCCTGTCGATGGAAACGGGCGAGGTCCCCAGCACTGGTACCTTTTGTCGGTGCAGCCGCATGGCCAGGTTGTTGGGTATCTGTCCACCCATGGAAAGTATGACTCCATGAGGGGTTTCGAGCTCAATGATGTCCATTACCCGTTCGAACGAAAGTTCGTCGAAATAAAGACGGTCACACATGTCGTAGTCGGTACTTACTGTTTCGGGGTTGTAGTTTATCATTACCGCCCGGTATCCCTGGTTGTGCGATGTTTGAACGGCGTTAACTGCACACCAGTCGAACTCCACAGAGCTACCAATTCGATAGGCCCCCGAACCTAACACGATAATTGTTTTGTCGTCGTGCTGGAAAGAAACGTCGTGTTCTTTTCCATGATATGTGAGGTAAAGGTAGTTGGTTTGCGCTGGATACTCGGCTCCCAGGGTATCGATTTGTTTTACTACAGGCAATATGCCTCGTTTTTTTCGATATTCCCGTACTTCTAAAGATGCCTGTTCCATTTCATGATTATCGCGTTTGAGGATAAGGCGTGCGATTTGAAAGTCAGAGAATCCAGCCTGTTTGGCTTCGGTAAGCAGTTCGTCGGGCACTTGTTCAATGGATTGATAACTTTCAAGCTTCCGGCTAATGTCATAGATATTTTTTAACCGATAAAGGAACCACTTATCGATTTTGGTAAGCTCAAAAATTTGATCGACCGTGTAACCCTTTTCGAATGCTTTTTCGATGACAAAAATGCGCATGTCGGTGGGGTTGCTAAGTTCTTTTTCAATGTCGTCGATTTCAATATCACGGTTTCCGACAAATCCATGCATCCCCTGGCCAATCATGCGTAGCCCTTTTTGAATGACTTCCTCGAAGGTTCGTCCGATAGCCATCACTTCCCCCACCGATTTCATGGAAGATCCAATCTGGCGGGATACCCCAATAAATTTGTTGAGGTCCCAACGGGGTATTTTGCAAACTACGTAATCGAGTGCAGGCTCAAAAAATGCAGGAGTAGTTTTGGTAATTGAGTTTTTCAATTCAAATAAGCCGTATCCGATAGCTAATTTTGCAGCAACGAAGGCTAATGGATAACCGGTTGCTTTCGAAGCCAGCGCCGAAGATCGCGAAAGTCGTGCATTTACTTCTATAACTCTATAATCTTCAGAATAAGGGTCAAGTGCGTATTGAATATTACATTCACCAATGATACCGATGTGCCGAATTACCCGAATGGATAATTCGCGTAATTTATGATATTCGCTGTTTGTGAGTGTTTGGGAAGGAGCCACAACAATACTTTCGCCCGTATGGATACCCAGGGGGTCGAAATTTTCCATGTTACAAACGGTGATACAGTTATCATACTGGTCGCGAACAACCTCATATTCGACTTCCTTCCAACCTTTAAGCGATTCTTCAATCAATATCTGAGGGGAATACGACAGGGCTTTTTCGGCTAATTTGCGTAGTTCGTCGGCGTTGGCTGCAAATCCTGACCCCTGACCGCCAAGCGTAAAGGCAGCTCTGACAATGACAGGATATCCTAATTTTTCGGCTGCAGCAATAGCACCATCAACAGTGGTTACGGCTTCGCTGCGACACGATTTTACTCCGATTTCGTTCAAGCGATTGACAAATAATTCACGGTCTTCGGTATCGATAATTGCCTGTACAGGGGTACCCAAAACACGAACACCATATTTTTCGAGTACACCGCTTTTATAAAGCTCGGTGCCACAATTCAATGCTGTTTGCCCTCCGAAGGAAAGTAAGATGCCATCGGGTCGTTCTTTCTCAATTACTTTTTCGACAAAATATGGGGTTACCGGCAGAAAATAAATTTTGTCGGCCATCCCCTCCGATGTTTGAACTGTTGCTATGTTGGGGTTGATTAATACGGTATAAATGCCTTCTTCGCGCAGGGCCTTGAGGGCTTGTGATCCAGAATAGTCAAATTCGCCTGCTTCGCCAATTTTTAGGGCTCCAGAACCCAGCAATACTACTTTTTTAATACTTTTATCCATAGTTTCTGTTTTTGTCAGTCCAAAAAAAAACCCCTTAATCAATAAGGGGTTTGTGAAAAAAATTATTTGCTATGTAAGATCCTAACAACTTATATTTTGATACGTTTAATTTCACTACAGCTAAATTTTTGCAAAGGTACACATTTTTCAGAAACAATAAATTTTTTTCTATAAATAACCAACCAGTTTGTAGGCGATAAAACCTGCCCATTCTTTTAATATAATGGTCCAGTTGTCGAGCGCTTTTGCTTCAGGCAGGAAGTAATCGTCGACTTCGAGCGGAGTGGCAAGGGGGTCAGTACTCAATATATCGAATTGATAGCCAGCTTTTTTAAATATTGCCATGGAACGACGCATGTGAATGGCTGAGGTGATAAGCAGTACTTTTTCGGTTTTAAACGAAAAAAGCTTTTTTGTGAATTTTGCATTTTCATAAGTGTTTCTCGACTCGGTCTCCGTGAGGATATCTTCGGAAGGTATGCCCAGTTGAATACAAAAGTTTTTAATGTCGGTGGCTTCTTTTATACTTTGATTCAAAAGTTTCCCTGAGCCGCCTGTAATGATAATTTTTTTCACTTTGCCAGCCTTGTACAATATAACTGCCTGAAGTATTCTGTCGATCGAACGTTCGACGATGAGCTTGCCCGTTGCAGGATTGCATTCGGACATGCCTCCCAGAACAATGGCGTAAGTATAACTTTGTTTAATGGCACTGGCGGGTGGTGTTTCTATTTCCCACCAGCGCATCACTGAATTTTGAATGGCCATATTGGAGAAGAATAGGAAAACAAGTAGCGAAATTATCCCTATTTTTCGTCCGAGATCCCGCCTTTTAATTGCTATTGAGAGCAACAATAGTAGCCCAATCCATGTCATTGGGCTGATGAGAAAAAATAGTATTTTTGATAGCGCAAAGAATAGTGTATCCATGGTAAAAATCAATTTCTATGAAACGTTTTATATCCTTTGTTGTGGTTATTATTTATTTGCTTTCATCGCTGAATGCGCAACAATATAAAAATGGTACTTATGAAGCACAGTCACGATTGAAATACCGCGATGAGCCGTTTGTAGCGCATGTAAAGATAACTATAAAAAACGATTCTATCGTTGCCATTAAATTCTGGATCGTTGATACAGTGAGGAAGGAACTTTTTGATGATAAGTATGAGCGGCATTATAAGGATAATCCTGAATATGTTGAGCAATGCCGTAACGATTGGAATGGAATTCAACAATATCCGAAGTTTTTTCTGGTAAAGCAAAAAATTTCGCAGTTAGATGCGCTTACGGGTGCTACGTGGTCGTATAATATGTTTGTGGCTGCCCTTGAGGAGGCTTTGAAGCAAGCGCGTTGCGAAAAAAAATGATTAAAAATTATCAGGGATTATAAGCATTGCCATTAAAACACCAAAGGCTCCCTTTTGAGGAGCCTTTGGTATGTTTGCCTGGCAACACCTTATGAGATTTTAACTTCGCGAGCGAGTTTTTTCTTTACTTCTTCCTTCTTGGGTACATAGATGGTCAACACGCCATTTTTGTGTTCGGCTTTAATTTTTTCGCTATCGACCGTATCGGGTAGGCTAAACGAACGACTAAAGGAAGTATACGAGAATTCGCGACGGGTATAGGTTTCGTCTTTTTCTTCTTTTTTCACTTCCTTATTGGCCGAGATGGTAAGGGTATCGTCTTCGATGTTCACTTTAAAGTCGTCCTTATCCAATCCCGGAGCAGCTACTTCGATACGGTATTCGTCTTTGGTTTCGGCGATGTTTACAGCCGGAACACTGGCGGTATTCCAGTTGCGTACCCACGAGAAGGGGAAGTCGTTGTTAAAGAATTCTTCAACCAGGCTAGGCAGTGTGTTAATATTTCTCAGTGCTAACATAGCTCAACCCTCCTTTCTTTTTTAAGTTTTGTATTGTTTTTCGCCCTATACTAAGTCAAAGGGTGTGCCAGGGTTTTTTTGTGCAATTTTGACATCATTTTAGACGAATTCGATGCCATTTTGGCACATTTAAATATATCTGCTTTGTCAATAGGGCAGTATAGCGAGATTAAAGTATTGATTATCAATATAAACTGGCTATATTTTACTAAAACGAATTTTGTTTGTTTGCAATCGTCATCATTTTTTCACCTTATTTACCCATTTGTCCTCCTATTCGAAAAGATTTGCGGTTAACTTGGGCATTGTTAACCAAAAATTCAAAAACTATGAGAAGCGTATTTATTACAATCATGATGGGGTTGGTATCTCTGGGTGCATGGGGATCGCAAACGGTTACTTTAGATTTGAGTACCGTTGATGAAGGCTTTACGCAGCAATTTGCTGATCGAGCGCTCAATGTAGCAACCTGTACTTCTAAGATTGGCAGTCCTGCCCTGGCTATTCCAAATCCTTTTAAGGATTTGACCTTCGACTCCATTGAGATAGCCTTTGAGGTGTATAATTACGATGTACCCCATGTTCTGGGGGCGCTCATTTCGGTGTATGATTCAGTTCTTGGTCGGATGTATTTTACCAATGGCTCGTATTTGGGGTATAATGCAACCGGTGGCTGGTTTGATGCTAATTTGAAGAATTATGCTCTGGATCATGACTTTATCGGACTTAATCAATGGAAAAACGTAAAATTACGATTTTCGAATGCAGGTTATTCGGTATGGATAGCTGACACATTAGCTTACAAATCGGGTAGTACCAATGTTACCATGAATGGTAACCTAAGTGATTACACCCAGATGTTGAGTTTTTTCAGGAATGCGGGAATTGTTGCCTTTGGGACGGGTTCGTGGTGGAGCGACAACCAGGATGCTAATGGTAACTACTACGACATTCAATACAGCTACCTAAAAAATATTCGCTTTACCAAAAACGACAGCCTGGTGAAATGGATAGATGCTTTATCGCTTTCTCCGGCATTTACTGTTGCAATAGAGGACACAAGCGCTGTACTGGATGTGGCTAAGCTGGTTTCGAAGCGTGATGCACCAGCTCTGGCTATCGCTAATCCTTTCAAGGGACTTTCTGTCGATACGGCCGAAATTGCTTTTGATGTTTATAATTACGGCGATCTAAAGGTCTTGGGTACGCTCTTTTCGATATATACCGTGGGGAATAATGGTCGACTCTATTTCTCCAATGGATCGTATTTGGGTTACAATGCTATTGGGGGTTGGTTCGATGCAAATCTGGTCAATTATGGAATTGATAGAGATTTTCTGGGTAAGTACCGTTGGAATCGTGTACGCATTCAGTTTAATGCAGGGGGTTATGCTGTTTATGTCAATGGTGCACTTGCCTTCGATGCGTCATCGAACAATGTAAACAAAGCAGGTAACCTTACCGACTATACAAATGTGCTGACTTTTCTTTCGTCGGCCGATACCCTTGCCTTTGGGACGGGTTCGTGGTGGAGCGATAACCAGGACCCCGAGGGAAACTATTACGATATTCAGCATAGTTATTTAAAAAATATTAGCTTTTCGTTTGTCGAAAAACAGGATACCATTATCGATGCAGTGCCTACTGTCTCAATAATAGGTAACAGTGGCATTAAGAAAATTGAATATTACAGCATCACTGGTGTAAAAATGCAGGGAGAGTTTTCGGCATTTCGTCCAGGGGTTTATATTAAGGTAACCTATTTCAAGAATGGAACCCGACAAGCGATAAAGGTTGTTAAACCTCGTGAGTACGGCTATTGATAAAGCTAAAAAAACCATTATAGGAGGCTGTCTGAATAGGACGGCCTCTTTTTTTGATATGAGGATAAAATTTACTCGATGGAATTCCATATTTCCCAGGCCTTTTCGGCCTGTAAAACGAGCATTTTATTTCCGTTTACAATGGTTGCTCCACGTTTGGCTCCCTGACTCAAAAATTGAGTGCATTCGGGATTATAAATGAGGTCATACAACAAATGACGATCGGTAATAAATTCGTATGGGATGGGAGGAGCTTCGTCAACGTGCGGATACATGCCGACAGGGGTGGTATTGATAATCAATAGATATTCGTCTAACAGCGCTTTCGAGAGAGCGTTGTAACCGATTTGACCGTTGTGTTTTGGGTTTCGGGAAACATACAGATAGGATATCCCGGTAATTTTAAGCACATATTCAACAGCTTTAGCAGCGCCGCCGGTACCCAAAATCAAGGCTTTGGTATGGTATGGTTTTAGGTATTCCAAGAGCGAAAGCCTGAACCCATACTCATCGGTATTATATCCTTTCAATAACCTGTTGCCCTGGGTGTCGGTAGAAATTTTGATAGTATTTACAGCTCCTATAGCTTTGGCAGTATCCGAAAGCTCATGCAAATACTGAATAACAGCTTCTTTATATGGAATTGTGACATTAAGCCCACAAATGTTAAATCCTTTTTCAAAAAGGGCAGGAAAAAGTTCAATATTTTCGATTGGAAAATTAAGATATTGAGCGTCGGTAATACCCAACTGCTCAAATTTTTTGGCAAAATATCGGGCAGAGAAGGAATGTTCGAGCGGGTAACCAATAAGACCGAAGGTTCGCATGTCAACTTTTTATTTTAGGCATGCTTCATAATGTATTGATGGGTAATTTCTTCGGGCAAAAATTGGAAAAAAGTATCTCCTCGTAGCCCCAATCGAAGGGTTTCAAGGGCAATAACCTCGTTGGGGGCAATATTTCCGAGATTGACGTTACATCCAAGTAGTTTAATGAACCATACCTGTTGTGGTTTATTGGGTGCTTCCCAAATGATGTTGTTGGTATCGACATGTTCAATGATGTCGTTGATGAGCTCTTTGTTGGCGGTACCGTCGGGGTTATAAATTCCAATGTTACCGCTTTCGCGGGCCTCGGCAATTACCTTAAAAGAACCAGCCTCAAGCTCGAGCTTCATCATTTCTACCCATTTTTCGTGTGAAATAACCACGCCGGCGACTTTGCTGCCCACTTCGGAGATTACGGTTGCCTGCTTTGAAAGTTCGCTTATGTATTTTAATTTTTCCTCGTGGGGTAACGATATCGAACCATCGGAAATTTCAATCAGGTCGAGTCGATAACGATCGACGAAACGTCGAAATTCATCGTACATGCCTCGAACTATAAACATTTCAAAAAGCGTTCCGCCAAAGTAAGGGCGTATGTTTGCGTCGTTGTATAGTTTAATTTTTTCCTCCAGATTTTTCGTGATAAGGCTGGTACCAAATCCAAATTTTACAAAGTCTACATATTCTCCTGAGGATGAAATAAAATCCTCGGTTTCCCTAACGCTCAGACCTTTGTCCATGACCATAGTGATTCCCGATGTGCGGGGCTTGGGGTTTCGATTAGGAATAAAAGGTAAATGGAAATTCATAGCTCAAAATATTTTAACGATATTTTGCAATGATGTTCTTAATATCATCATTATCGACACCTTCGGGATAAATTTTAAAGAACTCGAGATATTTAGTATTGTCGTGCATGAGGGCTTTACGTAAGAAATTAAAACCTTCAGTTTCGTTTTTTTTGAGGAAATAATAAGCAGCCAGTCGGTATTCAAGGATAGCTACTTTGGGGTTAGCTTCGTAGGCTTCTTCAAGGGTTCGAATAGCTTTGGTCAATAGGTTTTTTTCAAAATACAGCTGTGCAATATTAATCCATGATTCATAATCTTGTGGGTCGATATGTGTAGCAGTTCGGTAAGCTTCGATGGCTTTTTCAATTTTGCCCATTCGGCGGTAAATGTTACCCAGTGAAAAATGGTATTCGGAATTGAATGGGTCGAGATCGATAGCCTGACGGATGTATTTTAGACTGTCGGGGAGATTATCGCAAAGGGAGCAAACAATGCCCATTCCATAAATGGCGTCGGGGTAATGCGGGTCGATGGCGAGGGCTTTTTCGTAATAGCTAACGGCACTCAACAGGTCGCCCATGCGCTCGTAACACTCGCCAATGCTACAATACACGTCCAGCATTTCGGCAGGTTCGGGACCATCGTTTTCATTTTCTTCGTTCAGCAAACGAGCGTATTCTTCAAAGGCATCGATGGCTTCCTGATAACGTCCCAGGTTGGCCAGTGCATTGCCTTTATTAAAATAGGCTTCGAGGTAACGGTCATAAAGGGCAATGGCAAAGTCGAAAGCTTCGAGTGCCTTTTCAAAATTCTCGATTCGTGAGTAAACTACACCAATGTCGAACCATGCGGATGAATGAAAAGGATGATGGTTCAGGTAAAGGTTGTAATAATGTATTGCTTGTTGTAAATCGTACGTTTCGAAATTTTGTGCCAACTCAATGATTATCTCACTATCGTTGGGATCAATTTTATGGGCTTCGAGCAAATAATAGTTGGCTGTTTGAAGGTCGTTATGTTCTTGATAATGTTCGGATATTTGAAACAGGATATCGATGGCTTCGTCAGCGTCCTGCGTGTGTAATACAGCTTTATGAAAGTAGTATGCGGCTTCACGCTTTTGTTTTAAGTGGCTATGGATTAGGCCCCTTAAAAAGGCTAAATAAGAACTGCTTCCTTCTATGTTTTCGAGTTCTTTTACCAATAAGAGCGCTGTGGAATAGTCCTTCAGACGGAAGAGTATTTCTGCTTTTTTAAATTTTAAGTCGAACGAGGTTGGATGCTGATTGATGCCAAATTCAGCAATTTTAAGGGATTCGGCATATTCGCGATTCCCCAGATGATAATCGATTAACATCAAAAATTCGTGTGGATCGAAGTATAAAGTAGTATTGCTGCGCAGCATCAACCGATAACGCTCCACAACTTCCTGGAGTTCAGGCTCGTCGGTGAATGAAAAATCGTTATCGAAATCAAATCCCATGGGTCAAAGGTAATCTTTTTTTATGGTAAAACAAATCTATAGAGCAGTAAGATATAAACAGCTAACTACTTAATTTTCCACAACATTTTCCAAAAATATCGTTTGGGGATACTCAACAAAGGTAAAAAATAGTCCTTTTGCTGGCGCCGAAGTCGATGCCAACGAACGATCGCCCATGAGTGCTCGTTTTTTAAATTCTTCGAGAGGGAGTTTTTTTCTTCCCACATCGACCATATTTCCCACAATAGCGCGTACCATATTTCGCAAAAAACGGTTGGCTGAAATGGTAAAAATCCATTCATTGCCTTGTTGTGTCCAGACTGCATGAAAAACGGTGCAGTAGTTGGTTGTGTTGTTGCTATGAAGTTTGGCAAAAGCCGTGAAATCATTCATTTCTTTTAAAAAGTTGGCAGCCTGATTCATCAGGTCGATATCGAGCGTATAATGGATTTGCCAGGCATAATCCACGGTAAATGGGTTTTTATGTTGTTCAATATGATATTGATAGGATCGACAGATAGCGCTAAAGCGAGCATGGGCATCCTCTGTAACTCTTCGGAGGTCGAAAACAGCAATATCGTATGGTAAAACAGCATTCAATCGATGTAAGAAATCTTTTTTGTTGGTAATTTCTTGGTGTGTATCGAAATGTGCCACATAGTAGCGAGCATGTACGCCGGTATCGGTACGTCCGGCACCCGTAACATCGGTGGAGGTATGGAGAAGCTTTTGAAGTGCCTCTTCCACTGTTGCCTGAACAGTTGGTGCATTATGTTGTTTTTGCCAACCGCAATATCGGGTTCCGTTATAGCTCATATACAGAAAATAGCGATACATGGTCAAACATTTTCCCCGCAAAGGTACTTCGAAAATATTTTATTAGTTGTGGTTTAGGCATTTTCGGAAATCATTGCATAGTTATTTTTATTTTCAGCATTTGCTAACAGCAAATTATCGGCTACCAATTGAGCAATATCTTTAACGGGTATCGGTGAAACAGCCGAAAAGGTTTTCTGACAAAGCGGGCAGGCAGTAATCAGGTAATCGGCTGAGCGTATGTCCATTTGTTGCAAAGTATTGGTAGCTATTTGCAGTTTTGAGTCAACATCGATAAAAATATTGCCCAGGCTACCTCCACAGCAGAGCGATTTGTTTTTTTCGTGATTTGTTGGTAGCAAATGAGCGATGTGGCTAAGTACTTCACGTGGTTCATTGTAGACATTCATTCCTCGTCCCAGCTCGCAGGGATCGTGATATTTTACGTGTGCGGATATACGCTGGGTGACGATTCTTTGTTCGTCCTGCAAGTGTTTGATAAACTGGCTATGGTGCAGCACGTTAGCGTTTAGCCTGTAATTTTCTTTAAAGGTTTTAAAGCATATCGGGCAGGATGTTACCAGGATACGGGCATGACTTCTTTCAATGAGCGAACGGGTATGCATGATAACCTGATTGGCGGCCGTTATCTGACCTGCAAGCAATAACGGTCGTCCGCAACAAACAGTTTCTTGTTCATCGAGCATACTCCAGCTGCATCCGCTTTGATTGAGAATAGAGGTCATGGCTTTTTTAATTCCGGGTACCAGATGACTCATACATCCGGCAAAATAAAGAACCTCAACATTTTTTTGTTTTGGGATATTCTTGGAAAAATTATAATGGACACTGTTCATTTCGTGCCCAAGGGTTCTTTCGTGCGATCGAATATCTGTGGAAAAAATACCAACGGGGCAGGCCTCAACGCAACGACCACACAGCAAACAATTTTCGGTGAGTTCGTTGTGCTGTGTTTTATATCGCAGGCTACGAAGGTAATAGGCAGGTTGTGTGGCGTATCCAAGCGTGGATAATTGACAGGCATCGATGCATATGCCGCAGCGTGAACAGGCATATATATCGACCTGTTGAAAGGGATGGTTAAAATACCTTGATCGGATACCTGCGTTACGAAGGATGATAAGCAATACCTCGGTAGGGATATGCATGTAACGCGAAAAAGGCAGGCTAAAAAAGAATATTCCCAGAACGATAGAGTATCCCCACCAGGCTGGGTAAATTAGATTGTCGACGGGTAAGAACGAAAGCCATTTGCCTACAGTATTGGTCAGAAAACTTCCATTGTGGTATAGGGCAGCTGAGAAACTTTCGGCCAATAATCGGGCGGGAAAGATACACCACAATGATATGATGGCCAGCTTGTCCAGTACCTGATGTTGCATGGTACGCCGCATACCAAATCGATTGGGTTGGAAACGTTTCAAATAAGCCAGTGCAACACCCGATAGAATAATCAGCAATAAGAAGTCCATTAAAAAACGAAATCCTCTTCCAAAAAAATGAGGTGCAGTATTCGGTTCAAAATAGTTCAGGAAAATGGGGACATAGGGTGGATTGACAGAATAATGGGAATAAAACTTTACTTCGATGTTACCAAGCACAATTAGTAAGAACCAACCGAAAGCCAGGCTGGTATGCATGTATCCCAGAAGAGCGTTTGTACGGAATATTTTCCGATGTAAAAGAGATTCGTTGAAAATTTCTTTGATGGAAACCCAGAGAGATGGGCTGAAAAAATGTTTTTTCAGCAACGCTTTTTCACCCCGTGAGAGCCGTTGGATCCACAGGTAAAATTTGATGCAGCAGAAGCCAAACACAAAGGTAAGGCCTGCCAGGAATGGTATTACAAACCAATCGAATTTCATGACAGGGGCATTTTGAGTGCCTGATGTATCAATAGTATCATTTTTCTTGTGTTTACATTACGAGGGCAAACCAGCATGCATTTTCCGCACAAAAGGCAATGCTCGACTAATTGTCTTACCTCTGCTATTTGTCCCCGTAGTAGTAGCAAATTGACTTTACGTAGACTCATTTGCGAGAAATTTGCAGCTGTACAGGTAGCTCCACAAGCGCCACAATAGATGCAGCGTTGTATCGAGGGTTCCTTTTCTTTAACAAAATTATATACCGCCCGATACGTTTTATCGAGATCGATAGGCTGCGAGGATTGTATAGAGAATCCAAAATCGGGCATGATGCTTATATTAGTTACGATTCAAATAATTATAAACCTCAAGGGCAGCGGAACGAGCATCGGTAAGCGTTTCGCCAATCGTTTTGGGACCGCTTACGCATCCTGCCAGAAAGATACCTGGCTGGTTGGTAAGGTTTCTATATTGATGTAAATTTTTAGGCAACAGGAATTTGTCATTTCCAACCGGTACATTAAATAGCCTGGCTAATTGCCCTGTATTTTCAGCGGGTTCCATCCCTACCATAAGCACCAGCATATCGGTGGTGAGTCGTAAGGGTTTACCCAGCAAGGTGTCTTCGAATTTAAGGAAAAGACGAGAATCGGGTTTTTCCGATACTTCCGAAAGTCTTCCACGAATAAACCGGATGCCATACTGAGTTTGTGCTTGAAAATACAGATCTTCAAATTGACGGTCGAACATTCGCAGATCCATGTAGAAGAGATAAATTTCTGCACCAGGGTTACGTCGGGCAGTTTCCATGGCCTGTTTCACCGCAGTAACGCAGCACACTTTGGAACAATAACGATTGCCGACTTTGTCGTCGCGTGAACCCACGCAGTGTATAAAGGCTATGCGTTCGGCTATACGATGTTCTTTTGTGTAGAGTGGTTTATCTGTTTGAAAATATTCTTCAAGTTCGGCCGAAGTAATAACATTGGAATAGATAGAATAACCGTATTCCTCCTTTCGTTGTGCAGGAAAAAGTTTAAATCCTGTAGTCAGGATTATAGCATCGAAAGTATTTGAACTTCCATCGGAAAAATATAGCGTATATTTGTTATTCGTGTAGGATGCACGTATTACCTCAATACCAAGTAAAATATTTACGCTATCCCGAAGTTGATTTTTTTGTTGCTCCACGAGTTGAGTGGCGGAGGAAAGGTCGGGAAACAGCATATGCCAATTTTTTACATGTCCGCCGAGGATGAAAGATTTTTCAATAAGGTGAACCTCAAAATTTAACGCTGAAAGCCTAATAGCAGCTTCCATACCAGCAATACCCCCACCTATGATGGCTATTTTCGACATAAATTTTAGAATGTTTTTAAAACGGTTGGTTGCAAGGGTTGGCCGAGGGGAATATTATTTTTCCCGCGATATTTTTTTTCAGGTTCGTACCAAACTCCCATTTTGTCGAGCAGGGGTTCTACACTCACCTGATGTACTTGTAGTCCAATATCCCAGGGGTCGAATCCAACTATCAGCCCTGCGAGTTCCTCAAAAGTTAGCACTGGGATACCATAGCCATTTGCGCCGTAGACAATTCCTTCCTGTTCACTGATGACGTATTGTCCTTTGTCGAGGAAAACATTACATCCTGGGCAGTTCGTAACAATGAGGTCGGGCGAATAGGGATGCATCGAGTCAAATTTCTTTTTTACGCTGGAAAATGTGTATCCACGATTGGCTTTAATAAAGTATTGTCGAAAACCAAAGCCGCAGCAATGACGGCGTTCGGGGTAATCAATGACTTCGCCACCCCATTCTTCGATAATACCGGAAAGAACACGGGGGAATTCAGCCCCACCGACTGATTTGTGGGGAAACATTTTGGCATAGTGACATCCAATGTGTTCGACCACGCGCAGGGGTTGACCTGTTTGTTGATTGACAAGTCGGTATTTAGCCTTACTTGCTATTTCGCGTCGAAACTTATAAATAATATCGCTGGCATGTACGATGTTTTCGGGTAGTTCAAAAGTGCGACCTGTAGCTTCCTTCAGATATTTACGAATTTGGTTAAGTACTTCGGGATGATTATGCCAGCTTTCGAGGATTTCGAGGTAAAGACCGAAAGAAGTAACACAGGATGGGATAAAGTTTTTATAGCCTTTTTCGGTCATCAATGCAAATTGACGGGCTACCACGGTCATGGTGGTTTCAAGGGGAATGATATCGGTGTGATATCCAATACCCGTGCATGTTGTATGCGCTGGGTCGTCGTATACATCTTTATGTAAAACGTCTTTGAGAATACGCAAGAAGGTAGCTTCGGCACCCGGGAAAAAGTTTTGCCGAATGCAACTGCGTACGTAAAAGAAATGATCCTCAGCAATTTCTTTTTGATATTGTTGCCATATCAACTGTTTTCCCACGTTTTTCATATAGTGAGTAACATTTATTTACGAATTGTTATGGGAACCATGATAAGCTTTTTGAACATATTCATTATCGAGCGATTCGTCCCAATGCATACCCAGCGATTGGGCTTTTTCCCTGGAAAAGTTTTCAATTTTTTCGAAGCGATTCATGGCACCAGTAACTTCGAAGATAGCCCGTAATTCGTTCAGGGCTTCATCGGGTATACGTCGCATGGCACCGGCACCGGGCTTTTGGTAATTGGCACCCAATCGGTCCATTATTTCTTTCCAATGTTGTTGTCGCCAATCCCAGATGGGTCCCTGTTCGGGATAATTGGTGGTAGCTAACCCCTCAGCATAGACGCAGTAACCGGTTTTAAGAATGTCGTGTCCGATGGTGCGTTTGAGGTAAATTTGTTGTCGACCTTTTTCCGATTCGACGAAATAACCTGTTTCTTGCGACAATGCACGAAGAGCCATTATGATGAGACCGGGCGTGTTGTTCCGAGGGCATCGTGTGCGACAACTCATACATTCTCCGCAGTACCAAATAGTATCGCTTTTAAGGAGCGCCTCCAGTTCCGATTCATCGCCGCGTTGAACCAATTCGACAATGGCACGCGGGTCGTAATCGTAATGTTCGGCTGCTGGACATATGGCAGTACACGTACCACAGTTGATGCACGCCTGCATACCTTCGACATAATGCAGGTCTTTTTTCAACCGATCGAATAGTTCCCCCATATACGTGGAATTTATTCAAAAATAGAATATTCCATTTTATGCATAAACCCTACTTGTACCCGTTTTAGCGTGCGTAAAAGTATCATGGATTTATGCGTATTCAACTCTACGTATTAATACCTATTCCTGAGATAGTGTGAGAATTGGGAAAAGTTTCCTCGAAGTTGGAAGGGTAATTTGGTAAATGCGGCTTATGGTAAACTTTCTTTAAACCATTTTAGTGCTCTTTGTCGGGCAAATTGGTGCTCGATCATAGGGATCGTTTGCGTTCCTTCGGGAAGCCATTGAATGATATATTTGTTTTCGGGGTCGTACTTTTTTTGTTGGGAAAGGGGATTGAAAATGCGAAAAAAAGGTGCAGCATCACAGCCTGTTCCTGCACACCATTGCCAGTTGCCATTATTGACAGCCAGGTCGTAATCCATCAGATGTTGAGCAAAAAATAATTCGCCCCATCGCCAATCGATAAGTAAATGCTTACAAAGGAACGAGGCTACAATCATACGCACGCGGTTGTGCATATATCCAGTGGTAATTAATTCACGAATACCGGCATCGACCAGAGGATATCCTGTTTGACCTTTACACCACTTTTCAAAATCGGCTTCATTGTTTAGCCATTGTAAATGGTTGTAGCGTGGATTAAAATTTTCGGTAACTACAAAGGGGAAGTGATACAAAATTTGCGTAAAAAATTCGTGCCAGATGAGTTCGTTCAGGTAAGTGTCGCTTTTTTGTTCAAGCGTCAAGCGAACCAAAGCTCGCTTACTGACAAGACCAAATCGGAGGTGAACTGAGGCAAAGGAAGTTTTTTGTAATGCAGGGAAATCGCGATATTGCTCGTAGTCTTTAATGTTATTAGGCTGGATCGGTTTCAAAAGGTATGGCTGACGATGTATACCAAGCGTTTTGGGGTTAGGAAAATTATCAAGGGTTAACTTTAACAAATGATGGACATGCTTGATTGATGGATATTCCTGATAATCCTCATGACGGAGTTCGCTAAGCCATTTTCGTTTATAAGGGGTAAAGATGGTGTAGGGAGTCTGATTTTCTTTGAGAATTCTCTGGGGCGGAAAAATTACATGGTCGGGGTAACTATGCCAGTGAATGCCTTTATTTTTTAGCCAGTTAGCAACCTGTTTATCACGTTCGAGGCTGTAGGGTTCATAATCTTCATTGCAGTATACGGCTTCAACTGTATATTCTTCGGTAATTTTTTCAAAAATGTCAATAGGTTTTCCACGTAGTACTAAAAGTGAGCTCTGATAATGTTGTAATTTCTGATGCAGTTGCAAAATTTGGTCGTAAATAAGGCTGAATCTTTTATCGTTTTCACCAAATTGTTGAAAAAAGTGTTCGTCGAAAATAAAGATCGGCAGTACGGGCAACCCTTGTTTAAGGGCATGGTATAATCCTCTATTATCTTCGAGTCGAAGATCGCGGCGGAACCAGAATACGTTTATTTTTTGAGCATCCATAATCCAGATTCTAAGCTTTACAATTTACAAATAATTATGGGATTTGTTTATTGTTGAAATAATAGCATGATCTTTTTATGGCTTCTTGGTACATTAGAAAAAAGAAGGGGCTCTCGACGAGCCCCTTACTATTTGTTTCAGGTAGTGAAAATTATTTCTTAATGATACGCTGAGTAATACTTCCGTTTGCAGTTTGAGCTTTGATGAAATATATACCAGCGTTAAGCGTACTCAGGTCGAGCTGTGCTTCGTTGCTATTGAGTTTGAAAACACGACAAGCTTGGCCTGTAATGCTATAAACGGTGACCTGGTAAATATTAGCATTGCTGCGGATATTTAATATTTCTGCAACGGGGTTGGGGAATATCGAAAGTCCAGTGCTTATGTGGGCAATGGCATCGGTGGTAATGGTTACGCTGTTGGAGGTAGCCATGGTAGAAACATTGCCATAAAGGTCGACAGCCATTACCTTAAAGGTATAGGTACCATCGGCAAGGTCGCGAATAGTAACCGAATTGGTAGCTTTGGAACAGTCGGCAACAACGGTATCGATAGGATTGTTGCCATTGAAAATCACATAGGCCTGTACCACGATATTATCGGTAGCGACATCCCAGGTAAGTTTTACCCTGTTTGTATTAACCACTTCGGCCGTAACGTTTGCTGGAGCTGTTGGGGCGATATTATCGTCTACTTTAACAAATTTGCCATTTTCTGCCAGTACGATAGTAGCCCAGGAAGCGGCATCGCGGTATATTGTAGTAACCGGCGAGTGGTACAAAACCTGGTTTCTAACGGCTGGATTCGTATCATCGTCGCTGGCCAGTATGTCGAATCCAATGGAGTCGCCCACAGCAAGGTTTACGGTAGAATCGAGCGATTTGACGTCGAAGTTGATATAGAAGTT
>Ga0209204_1000181_pt1 | contig 73995 bp, 77 predicted proteins | sample AD_JPNMR2_MetaG_FD_184425 | JGI IMG/M metagenome (GOLD analysis project Ga0209204, IMG submission 184425) | Active sludge microbial communities of municipal wastewater-treating anaerobic digesters from Japan - AD_JPNMR2_MetaG (SPAdes) (version 2) | ecosystem: Engineered > Bioreactor > Anaerobic...
CTGGTCAAGGGCTCTCCGGACATGTTGTACGCCGGGTGTATCGTGAGCGAGGCTGAGACGCGTGAAATAAAAGAGTACTGGGACGCTGCGATGAGATATATAGGCCAGAACCTGTCCGATTCCCAGCTGTTGAGGCTGGTCTGTGGTTTGGGGTATGATGAAGTTGTGGTCCGTTTTTCGGATGAGAACGGCCGTAAAATACTAAGGCGGGTTTTGAATCCGGATTCAAAACGATGACCTCCCTCATTTTAGCTCTCGGTGTTTTCGGACAGTGCATCGGTGGGACCTGCCCGACCACGCCCAACCCCACTTTCTGGCGGTTTCCTGTCGACAGTACTCTGCGAACCGCCAATCAACAGAACCCCTCTACAGGGGTGCCCGCTACACCGGTCGCCGCGATTCGCCAAGATCCGATCTATGGGGCTCCGGATTCCGTCTGCTACATCTATAGCATCGGCTTGGACGGGTCTGTCGCCTCCGTAGGTGTAGCTGTCCAGTTGGAAAACGGCTGCATAGTGGTCACTGCATCCGACGCCGTGAGGCGGGGTGCGATACATGCCGTCCATATCGGCAAAACAAGGACGATCTGCCGTAAGCTGTTCTCAGACGATCAACTCACGGTACTCACTCCGAGAAAACAACTGCAGGGAGCGGTTCCAGGGACGGAAATAACCAGACAGGTCACTGTCTATGCGGTGGATAATGAGCATGTCATACGGCCTCTGACAGCTGCTGTGAGCCAGATGGACGATAAACTGGTGATCTATGCGAACAACACTATCGGGGTCGGTGCGGCTGTATTCAACAGCAAGTCGCAGCTGGTAGGAGTCGTTACGAAGTCGGAACGAGACAAGTTCACAGCGGTTACATTAGAGAAACTGCTGGACACTCTGCGGAATATGAAGTTAGAATATCCTGAGTTTGACTGGTCAAAGTAACGTTTTCGTCTTAGGAGGTGAGTTTGATGAAAGTCGCTAGAGTCAAGAAAGAAGGCGATATAGTACGTGTCACCCTCGAGCATGGCACTGATTCGCCGGTAGATATCAACCAAGCGTTCCGGATGGCGTTGGATGAGGCTTCCAAGCTGTCCTCGGCGAGATTAGCTATAGCCGGACCGCCGTCGATCCGAATGGTCAAGGCCGACGGGGCGATTACTGCGGATATGGACGCTGCAGAGAAGGTCTACGTGGACGTACTGTGCGGACCTCAGCTGGACGTCAAAATCGTAGAGACCAGAGTAGAAGGCCCTAACGTCATTGTGGAGCTTGAAGCCGACAGCAGGGATAAGCTGCTCCAGCATGACGCCTACGCGCTGGCCCTGTCGGAAGCCCGCAAGCTGGGTTTCAACGATCCGGCTGTTCTCTCATTCCCTGAAGTTACAGCTGTCAACGAAGTTGGGGTGGATATCGGGATGCCCGGCGAAGCGAAACGAGTCCGATTTCGTGCAAAGGTCGTTTGCGGTAGTTTGAGTCCTTGGTGATGTATAGCACCCACCAATTTCCTTGGGAGCTCGCTCTACGGCTCTACGACGTCAGCGAAGATCAGAAGGAAGGGAAAGACCGGCTGCAGCTCCTTTTCAGATGGCTTTTGCAGCTGCCGGCAAGACGATTTGAAGACGTCGTCTTGCCGGCGCTGATTATTTTCAGGGACACTGTACTGAGGGAGTTGTCCAGAGGCAGCCATGTGGTTCTTCTGGTCTTGGACGGGCAGCTGGCGAAGCTGCATATAAACGGAAAGCCGACGAAATGCTTCGACATTCGGACCGGCGACATCGCCCCGGACTCGCGGCAGGAGTACAGCTGCATCTGCGAGATTTTCGATCTGACGAAGATAGTCAAACTGCTACTACTACAGGCGGCGGAAAATGGCGTTGACGCAAGCGAAAGCACGCCAGATGCTGGAAGACCCTGACAGCACGCCGGCGATCCTGCTGGCTGGTGCTGTCGGGGTCTTTGGGTCGGATTTCGTTTCCTGGGACCCGGAGACAATAGCCAAAGAGCTGTCTAGGGAGAATATCGAAATCCCTCCGGCAAAACGGAACCAGCTGACGGCTGCCGCTCAGCTCGTGTCGTCCGACCAATTCTGGTCGGGCGTCTTCGACTACATCACTCTGGCCAACGCCCTGTCTTCCGGTCGGATTCTTTTGGATGTCTTTGACCCGGCGACGACGCTGGAGACCTGTCAGGCCATATCCGACGCCCTTCTGATCTGGCCGCATCGGCCTGTAGAAGACTTCTCGATAAACATCATCAACTACATTGATGCGACTAGGTTGTGGGAAGGCGTCTACATGCCGCCCAAGTTTCTAATGAACTGCTTCAACTTCGCAACGCGAGAAGATATATTCCAGAGCTGGTCTGACGATCCGCAGATGGTATCTGCCGTGTACCAGAAGGTCATTGAGACGGCGGACGAGCTGGACCTGGAGGTTCAGACCAGGGTCAAACGGACCGTTGATGTCGCTATGAAGCACGGCGCCGACGATATCGCCGATATGGCGTCCGGTTTATACGCTGCGGCGACGTCCGATCCGTCGTCCGGCATGTTCGAAAAATGGTTGCGATCTGTTTCTTAGTCATGTATTGAGGTGTTTTATGTTGTTGTTTACCGCCGACTGGCATGTGTCTCGGAGTCCGCTTCCCTGGAATCCGAACCCTCTTCTAGACATCAGCTGCGCTATAAAGCAGATTTGCGAAATCGTTCTTCTCAAGAAGCCGGAGTATGTCTTTCTAGGCGGAGACATCACGGACCGGCCTAGTCTATTCCCGGACGAGATCGATACGCTGGTCCGTTTTGTCGAGGTATGCCGGAAGGCCGGCTCTCAGATCGTTTTCGTGCAGGGGCAACATGACCGGTCTCCGTCTGTGCCGATACTTTCCGTTTTGGACAAAGAAGCTGTGCATCTGCACAATCGGATGCTGCATCTCGGAGATGGGATCGTTGTGGCCGGTCTGGATTTCGCTTACGAGGGGCCGAAGGAGTTTCTGAACACGCAGATTCTGTTTACGCACCAGAGCTGGATCAGGCCGGATTTCCCCTACGGGCTTATTTCGTGGCGGGCGCTGCCGAACTACCGGCTGGTTCTTTCCGGAGATTTCCATTCGACCATGATCTGCACTTGTCCGGGCCTGCCGCCGATCGTGTTCTCAGGCGCTTTGTGCCCGAGAAAGATCACAGAGCCGAAAGAGGCCAGCGTCTGGCTTATCAAACCGCCCTACACCGAGCAATGCGCCGAACGAATACCGTTGCGGACAAGGCCGTGGGTAGAGATCCGGGTACGGCCTGATACCACCCATCAGGGGGTTGTGGACCAGGTGGCAGAACAGCTCAAGCAAACAGGCGATCTGCCCAGGGAAATAGCAGAGCCTGTCATTGTCTTGGCGTACAACGAAGAGTCTGAGCCGACAGCGCATCAGATCAGAAAGCACTTTCTGCATTATGAGTACCTCGTCATGCGTCCGATACGTGAAAGAACCCATTCTATGATGCAGATGAGTCTACTACCGGAAACCGTCGACCAGTCGAAGTCCGTGTTGGATTTGTTTCTGGAAATGTATCAAGATGATCCTAGGTATCAAGATATCGTCACCTTGGTAAAGGCGGCCAATAGTGAAGATGTCCGCAACATTCTGAGTAGAATTGTGGAGCGTGTTTTGAATGAGATTAACCAGTCTGAATCTGTTCTGCTTCCGGAAGCATAAACGGCTGGAGCTTAATTTCGCGCCGGCTACGTGTATTCTAGGGCCGAACGGTATCGGTAAATCCACCGTAGTCGAGGCGATCTATTTCGCCCTTACCGGAGAGCTGCCGGAGCCTCACAGCCTGGTCGTCTCTTATGGCAACCAGACAGGCGAAGTTCAGCTGACCCTGAATTGTCGCTACAACATTCAGCGGGCTTTCGGAGACAAGCCGAAGGCTTCTATGTGGCTCGACAACAACTTGCTGGCGAACGGCGCCAAAAACGTCAACGCCTATCTGGAGTCGACTTTTCAGATCACCAAGGGGATGTTGGACTGCCAGATCGTCCGTCAAGGCAAGCTGGACGAGTTCATTACAACCAGAGACTCGGACCGAGCTGCGTTCTTTATGAGGTTGGTGCCTAACATCCATGTCTTGACCAACCTCTGGAATCAGGTGGGGGAGTTCGCGGCGACGATCCGGGTCGACCCGGCGGTCTCGATCGACCCGCAGAAGGTGCATAGCGAGCTGGAGTCGGTTATCCGACAGCAGCAGACCATCCAGCAGCAGCTGCAAGAAGCCCGCCGGTTGCACCAGATCAGAGAGTTGCGGGCCAAAAAGACGACTCTTGAGGCGTCCATCAGCTCGCTCGTCGGCCTCCTGCCGTCGCCGGAGTGCCGAAAGGAGCTCATCGAGCTGCAGAAAGCCATCAAACAGCACCAACAGATGAAGCAGGAGCTGGAGAAAGCTGCGGCCCGCGTGTCGGAGTTGATGTCGCAGCGCGCCGGTCTGCGTAAAGAGGTGGAGGAGCTGTGGCAGCGTTTCCGTAACAGGCCGCAGGCTGTCGCTTCTGCGAAAAATCAGATGATCGGCAGCGCCATCTGCGTGGGCATCGGTTCCGGCGCCGCACTGATACTTAATCCCCTCATCGCTAGGCTGCAGACAGAGCCTTATATCTGTCCGCTTTGCAAGTCTCAGATCGACAAGCAGACGGCCGAGCAGGCCGCCGAAGCGTACAGCCGGCTCGCGCAGTATATCGACAGTGCGTCTACGGCTGCAGAAGAACAGCTCAAGGTTTACGAGTCTATTCTGATGAGCAATATGGACAGCCTTCGGCAGAGGGCCGTCATAAAAGCAAAAGCCCGTCAGCTCAAAGAAGCGCTGAGGAACGTGGAGGAGCCGGATATAGGAGCGCTGTGCCGCTATCAGCAGGTGGAGAACGACCTTACGGCTCTGCAGCAGCGTTTCGCCGCTTTGTCGCAGTCCGTAAAGGACGCTGCGGCGAAGCTGGACCGGATCAAGGAGCTTAAAGAGCAGTTGAGCCAGTTGGAAGCGGCCGAGAAGGAGTTGATCCAGCTCGACCGGATCGTATCGTTGGACGTCGACGTCGGCGAGCTGGAGAGACAGCTCGTAGAGGCGACGGAGAAACGGAGCCGTCTGGAACAGCTTCTGGAGCGGTACAAATCGGCAAAGGCGGCGGAAACGGCCCAGAAGTATCTTCTGGCTGTAAGACAGGTTTTCCACTGGGACAACTTGTCGAAGCAAATCTGCCGTCGACTGCTCGCCTCTCTTCTTCCGGAGATCAACAGCAACCTGAAAGAGCTGGATGCCAATTTCTACTTGGAGCTTCCAGCGGACTCTTTGTGCTTTACGGCGAATCTGCACAGCGGGGAGAAGGTTCCGGATTTCGCCCTGTCCGGGGGGCAGAAAGTAGTGGCCGCGCTGGCCGTCCGGATGGCCCTTCTGCAGCACTACAGCAAACAGTTTCCGGTATTGATACTGGACGAGCCGACCGTCTACCTGGACGCCGAACGGCGTCAAAGTCTGACGGGTCTGATGGGGCATTTTGTCAGAAAGACCAGCGCCAAAGGGTTTCAGCTCATTGTGATCACCCACGACCAACAGCTGGCCGATGTATTCGGCTCCGATAGCGGCCTAACGGTGGACCTAGCCCTAGCTCGGTAATTTTGAATCCGGATTCAAAATCTCGTCTGAAACAATCCTCCGAAGCGACGGCATTTAGATATGGAGGCGCTCGTAGCGCCTCATAAGAGGTCGCTTTTTTGGCGTAAGCCATAGAAAGGCGACGCTCTTAACCGAGCAGTCGTTTTTTACTCTAGTTCTTCCTCTTTTTAGGAGGGTGCTACCATGCCTAAGGTCTACAGTGCCGAGCAGTTTTTGGATTGTATCGCCGCTATTGAGGCGGCGATTAAGGAAGGGAATGTGCCGGACGATGCGCTACCTATCCACAGCGTCGTCTGGCGGCCGGACCACCTACCGCCGGAGGCGGTAGTGGTGAGCATAAGAAGGCGTAACAGGGAAGTCATCATCTCTAGCTATGCGTGGCCGGAGATCGATGACGGATCTCCGGGGGTAAAGAAGTTCGAGTGCCGGCCTAAACGGCTGAAGGCCGATAGGCCGCAGGCGCCGCTCGCCAATGAAGCGGCTAGAAACCTAGCCGCCTTTTTAAGCACGTACAAGGGTGAGGCGGTTGCAGTGCCGCCGAAGCTGCGCTACGACGGCGGTATCGAGCTGTACCGCCGTTTAGCCACCCCCGACAAGCCCTACCACGTGGTCGGTGGGGCTGGTGTTGTAGTCGGCCGGTTTAACCCATTCGGGGGGAGCTGGCCTATTTCCTCTTCCTCGACAAAAATACGTTAGTTTTTGCGGTCTGGCAGGCAGCTGGGTCTGTTTTGACTTCTCGCTCGCCTGCCAGACCGTTTTTGTCATTTTTCGAAGTTCGAGCGGCGTTTTTAGTTTAACTATCTGGGACGGCTATGATACTGCAGATTCAAGACGGAAAGCTTGTAGTCGGCGGCAGTGTCGTACAGCTTGCAGAACTCGGTCGGCATATAAAGAAGCCGACTGACAAGCTGTACGTTCCTGCTTCAGCCGATAACCTGGGGTTGATTTGCGACCTGTGGCGACTTTACCCCGAGCAACTCAGGTTAGGTTGTCCGTCGTTGTTCAGCCAGGATGACACGGAAGGAAGCCTCCTAGCTCGCGCCAAACAAGGGCGATATCGTCTATGTGCGCCGGACAGCAAATGCATGACGCTTCTGGTAGACAACAAAGCCGGCAGAAAGTTCGTCAATGATTTGCGGCTGCCGGACTTGAGTGCATCGTCTTGCAACCAGCTTATGAGGTGCATTGTCGATCCAAGGCTGTTCGACAGCCGCAGCGAGCTGTCTACTTTGATGCTGCGGAGGATCATACTGCATGTCGGACTGAGCCGTCGTAGATTCAGCGACGGCCGTCTCAGCGAGTCGGCTGCAGCCGCCGTATCGTGCTGGTACAACCTCGGCAGAGCGAAGTTCTGGAGGGCCAGCCGTTGCGGATGGGCGGCGCCGGACCCGTCTAACAACGACCCGGACAGCCTCGCCTATGTGCCGAATGTCCTATGGAGGAAATGGCATAATCTCGGCGGGAACAGCAGTGTGGACTCCGTATTGACGACAACGAAGTTCTTTGTAAAGTATCTAGTGCTTAAGTGGTTGAACGCGCTGGGGAGGATCTCGTTGGACCTCTCCAAGGTGTTTTCTTACAAATGCGAAGTGGAGTTGTTCGAGAGGAGCTGAAATGCGTAGACTGCGGTATTTGAGCCAGGCCAAGGCCGACAAGGCCGTAAAAAAGCTGGAAGACTTCCGCGCCGGCGTAGAAGGCAGGATATTCGACGATTTTCCGGTGTTGGAGAAGGAATTCGCCGCCATATTCAAAAACCAGAAGTTCGAGGGCAAGTATCGTGGGCTGATGGCCCTGATGCAGCCCGCGGATATAGTGAAAAATTACGAGCTTCCTGACAAGCTGTTTACAGACCTGATCATCTACATGGCTGTCGCTTATCCTGACAAAGCTGCCGAAATCGTTCGAGCCGGCCTAGACAGCGACCATACGGATACGGCGGTGACGGCGTGTCTTGCGGCTGAAATGTTGCTGGCTCGAAACGGCGGTAAGAGGGTCGGCCGGCTGCGGACGGGGGCCGTCGTCGCGAAAGCGGTGAATCTGATCAGCGAGAACCGGATATCGTACGATGAAAGTAAGGCGGTGGTGCAGCTGCTCCGTCGTATCGTACCGAAACAGTCCAAAGAGCTGCTGCGTCAGGTCTGCTTGAAAAGGAGCTATTCGATCTCGTTCATGCTCGATACGATCGTCTATTTCGACATGCCGGAGCTTTTAGATTGGGCGATCAATTTGGCGCTGAAGAAAGAGCCGGATGATCGCACCCTAGAGAAGCTCATCATGCTGGCGAATCTTTTCCGAAAGCATGTACGACAAAGGACGCTCTGTCGAGTCATCCGTGAGTACATAAAGAAAGCGACCGAAAACAGCTCATGGGCGTTAGGCGTCGTTCTGCATTTACGGGATATTCTCAACAGCATAGCGGACAAGCCAAAGCTCCTGGCGGCTGTGTATGAGGCCATTTGTGAAAATGAGCCGCCCGAAAACAGCGGCACGGCGGTGCGTCTCGTCGTGCAGGCGCTCAAACTCAGAGTCATGTACGATCTCGGCTTTAATTGCTGTGATGAATTGCAGCAGCTGCGCGAGACTGTTCTCAGCTTAGAGCAGACGGCAGACGGTAAGGGAGACTACACGCGACAGGTCGGCAGGGAATTGTTCATCGACTTACTGGCTCATGCCGGTCTGCTGGATGAGTGCCTCGAAATGTTGAATACCTGCAATGACTCGGAACTGTGGAGTATAGCCGGAACGCTGTATTTCGATATGCCGATACAGCAGTTTGTCCGCCTCGTCAAGCGTATGAGCAAGGAGCGACAGACTGTCGTCATTTCCGCGCTGATGCAGAGGTTCTCCCAGTTCGGCGGCAGCGTTATAGAGGTGGTTAGAAGGACGGCGATGCCGTCTTTACTGGATGATTTCATAGAGTAGCACCGGGTCCGGACGACAGCTCGATTCTGCCGGATAATGATATGGGTTTGAACTGTTTGGAAAGCAGGGAATATGTGCGACTCCAAAATTGAAGCAGTGCGACTTGACGATGCGATAAAGGCATTGGAGGCGGCCCGCACCGGCGGGCACGGTAGGCTGTTCAACGACCTGCCGATCTTGAAGGAAAAGTTCGCCGACATCTTTGAGAAACAAGATTTGGACAGCGAATACAACGGCCTTGCGGCTTATCTGGGTTTGTGTGCGGACCAGAAGCACTGGACCAAGACAACGACCGATCTGAATTGGAAGCAACTGATATATCTCGCAATCAGTCGTCCCGACGGTTGCGATATTGTATACCGCCACCTGGACAGTCTAAACGAGCGCACGGCGCTGGCGGCCTGCTTGCTGGCGGAGGCGCTTCTGAACCGAGGCGAGCTGGAGAGTCGTCCGTTGGATCAGAAGGTTGTGGTTAAGACTGCGATGAGGCTGCTCGACTCCCCCATATTGGGGAAGGAAAAGCTGGCGTTGGTGAGACTGGTCCAACGCTTGGCGCCGCGCTCGTTTCGAAGACTGTTCCGGCAGTTTTTGCTGTGCATCCGTGAAAGATACGGCTTGCCGAGCATGTTGGAGGCAGTTACCGAGTACGAGATGTCCAGCGTAGCCGATTGGGCGATCCGTGCCGCATTAGCTGACCGTAACAATCTGTCTGATCGCGGACTGGGGTGGGTGCTGCATCGCGTCCTTATCATAATGCACCGCTACTATCGGAATCTGAGTCGCAACACGCTCCAGCAGGCTGTCAAGACGTTTGTCGACTCTCTCGTAAACATCGGCAGCGAGGATCTCGTGGATATAAGCATGTATTTCTGGTTGTTTCTGGACGTTTTGGACGACGATCAAGCCCTCAAACGGGCGTCGGTCGCGGCGATCCTCGAGGTCGAGACTCCCGGCGAGGATAAACCGCTGAGTCGGTATATCGTCCAGCTTCTGAAGACCAGGGCCAGATACGACGCCGGCCTGGATTGTAGCGACGACCTGCAAAAGCTGGACCAGGCCGCGGCTATGCTGCAGCGCGACGACAGCAAGTACGGGCGAATTGTATATTCCGTCTACAGCAGACTGCTCATCCGCTTGTCGATCCGCATGGGTCAATGGGACCGATGCTGCGATCTGCTGCAGCAGGCCGACGAGCGTTTTCTATGGAACGTCGTCGACAACCTTTATTTCGACATCCCGTTGGAACGGTTGATCGACGCCGTTCAGCGTATGGACAAAAGGAGGCAGTCGGTTGTGCTGCACGCGCTGATGGCGGCTTTCTCAAGGCTCGGATGCGCCGACATGGAGGCTGTAGCGGAAGCCGCCATGTCGTCGGCGACTTCCTGGTGAGTACTTGATGCCGCCGGTCGGCGGCATGTATAAAGGAGTTAAACACATCGTTAGACAAGGAGGAGTCCAATGCGCAGAAGAGCGCCGAAGAGACTGATACGACAGAAACGTGTTAGAGTCGATCCGTTGCTGCAGGCTGCTTGCGAATTTCTGTTGCCGTACCCCTACTGCAACGAAATGGCAGAGAGACTTCAGAAGGAGATCGGCGATAGCAGGAGGCTTTGCGTCAACCCTGATTTTACAGTCAATCACCGATGTCATCTGATAAATTTGGTTTATTGTTCGTAGACGTGAGCGACGACGGCAGCCTAGCCGTCGCCAGCGGTCATAATCTGGTCGCTGTCTTTGATATAGTGTGCTACAGACATATCCAAACCCTGGACAGAAAGCTGTGCGCTGCCGTCTGCCATGCGGTATTCGACTCCGACGAGTCCAAAATCCACGTCGTAATGTACGACGGCAGGCTGCGTACTTGGGATTTCCTGAAGGATAAACTGGCCGAAAACGTCCGTCTACCCGTCGGACCCATCACCTCGACGGCTGTCGCCAGCGACAGACAGTCGATCCTGCTCGGGGACGCCAAAGGTCGTTTGGCCGTTTTCCATCCTCGTCTTAAACGGGCGGAGCCGATCGGCCATTGCCCGTTTCTGATCACGACGACCGCTTTGAGCGAGAGCGGACGCCTCGCCGCAGTCGGAGACATGGATCGGAATATCTACATTTGGGATACGAAGACCAAGCAGGCCGTCGTCCAGTATCATTTGCCTTCCACTCCCCTCAGCGCGAATATCCGCGGCAGCAAGGCGATATTTGGCCTCAGTAACGGCAAGCTGGCTGTAGTCGACTATGACGACTGCCAGTTGGTGCCTACTGTGCTGAAGAGAAAAAAGATCGTCGGTATGGACGCCGACGACCAGCGTGTAATTGCGGCAAGCGCCGGCGGTTCAATCGCGGTCATGCACCGGCAGGACGGCCGATTCGAGTTGTCCAGACTGCTCAAATCACACATGATAAGGGCGATACGTCTGATCCGACCATGCAAGCTGGCCGCCATATCCGCCATCTACTCCGGAGACCTGCTGGTGTTCGACTTGGAGCAGGCGACGCTTAAGCGCCGTATTTGCGCTGGATAACCTATCTGGTAGCCGATATTGCAGCCGGCTATCCGATGCAGACCATTACGGTTTTCGTGCGATAAAATGACACCGTATATAGCCCAGAGATCGCCAGTATGGGGCGGTTAATTCCAGAGAACGGCTAGAAAGGAGATGTCTATGTGTAATGAGTTTATAGCAGAAACATTGTTGAGCGTGCCGATCGATAGCGGCGTCATCGAAAAGATCCAAAGTGATGTAATCGAGATGTCAAAGCAGGTGAGCGACAATCTCAGCGTCGATGCGGTCGCTGAGAGTATCAGTTGGAAATGGAGAGGAGTTTTGAATCCAGATTCAAAAAACGGAGGCGCTGAAGAATGAAAAGAGAAAACCCGAAGCGGCACAAGGTCGTTCTTTTCAAGGACGAAGATGGAGAGATCAGCGGTGCGGCTTCTGACCTGCCGAGGGGCTCGATGGTCATTGTCGTCCCCTGCTACTGCGGTACGAAGCTCGACTGGCTGCATTACCAGCAGTTCCGTTTCCATCATCCTATCGTGATTGTGAAGCGCAGCAGTCCGGATTCGGACTACGCGAAGTTCCTTGTGCTGCGCGACGACGGCTATGACAGTCACGTTGCGACCATACAAGGCCAGTTCTCATCGGAAGAACTTGCGCAGTACCTTCGAGATCTCGGTTTCACCAACGTCAAGATCGACGAAGACCGGGAAGTCGATTACGACGATTGATGGAGTCGACCACGAAAAAGAGGACTACGAAAATAAAGGAGGACTATGAGTTCGACAGCGAGGACGGAGCCGCGTCGTGAACAACACGACGACGGCCCGGCGGCTAAAAAGCGTATTGTGATCTTCGATTCCGGCAAATACGGCGTTTCAGTCGTGGCATTGGATAATCCGGAGGAGTTCGAAATCATACTGCTGACACAGCGTGGAGACGCTGTCACGAGGCTGAGCGCGACCGCGATTCGCTTCGACGCCCGGCTTCAAGTGGTAGAGATGCCTGAAAACGGCGGTAATTCCGTCTGTATCAGACTCATTGAGCCTCCAGACGGAGAGATTCTGCACGCGGTCGGGAAAGTGACGGCTGGGGCTGTGGTCGACGAGCTTTCCGAGCTCGGCTTTCAGAACGTCGAAGTCGTCGCTTTACGTAAGATCTGAAGTCAAAAACTTCTGTTGATCGTTGAGTAGAAAGGAGATGCAAATGCTCGGCTCATCGGTTCTGGGTATGCTTTTGAAAGCGAAGTCGGACGATGTTGATGCCGTTGTGGAAAGAATCCGAAAGGATGTAAAGTCGCTGAAGACGCTGGCCGACGGCAGCCTTACAGACGAAGAGCAAGCGCAGATCCGGCGATGGTTCTTCGCATTCGGCGACAAAGCTGACCCTACCAGTGTTTACGATTTTGTGTACCGGCTCAAAACGCAGCCGAGGTCGGTAAAATCGTTCGTCTCGCGGTGTCTTCGCAGCGAGTGCAGCGTCATCCGGGCGTTCGCCTGCCGTGCGGCGGCGCGTTTGTTGAGTACGGGGAGATGTCCGTTCTCCAAGGCGGCTGTGGTGTCGGCGGCGAAATCGGTGCTGAAGAAGCTGCCTGGGGTTTATATAGAGACGTCGATGCTGAATTTGCTCTACAGGCTTGCGCCTGACGAATATCGTACCGCCGCCAGGGCGCTTCTACGGCGTGCTGTGGCCGAAGCACATGCGAACGCGCCGTTGGTCCTAATCGAGTTCGGCAAGTTCTACGATCTTTTGCCGTATGCCGTCGATCTGATACTCAAGAACCTGGACCGGAGGTCTCCGGGTTACAGAGAGTCCCTTTTGTGCAATATCATATCTTTGGTCGTTCGCGCAGGCTGCGAGCTTCCACGCTCGACGGCTCGCAAGCTCGTCGTGAAGACGCTGGACTGCATGAAGGCGAATGTGTTCGCGTGCCGGACAGTTGTGCTGTACCTGTGGTCGCTCCTTGACGTTTGGCGCAAAAACCGCAATCTGATCAAGTCGATCAGCGAGGACGTTTTGCGGTATCCGTCCAACGCGGTCAGGCCCGCCAATAATATCCTTCTCGCCATACTCAAAGCCAGATTGAAGCACGACGTCTATGGCAACTGCTCGATCAGCCTTCCCGAATTGATCAGCAGCTGTCTCAATAACGAGTATTGCAAAGACAGTGATGTACGGCTCTGGACGTTGACCGCGCTTATTAGATTGGCCGCGCATGTCGTAGACATCCGCCAATGCGCCAAGCTGATCAGCCAGCTGCCGAATAGAGGGGCGGCGGAAAGCTATCAGTTCGTCTATCTGGACCTGCCGGCCGAGCGGTTTGTGGACCTGTTGAACCTTCTCCGTCCCAAAAGACGCGCCATTGTCCTGCGGTCTGTCGCCGGATTCTGGTCTACAGTCGACAAGGGTTTGGTGCACAAGCTGACGCCTGACGTGGACCCGATGGAGGTGGAACAGGTTGTTCGGTTCATCTAACCGAGCGGCTTGAATACGAACGGCTGCCTGGTTATCGTCGATCTGGCGGGCGCTGCCGTCAAGCGGCGCCCGCCCGACTTGTTGTGTGGCTGTTTTGACTGCTGTGAAATCTCGAAGTTTGATGGAAAGGAGAACGAGAGTGCCTAGTTTGCTCGGTATAGATATGGCATGGGCGACGCGGCGGGTAGGCGCTTATATTTTCGAAAGGATCTCCAAAGATGCGCCGGCGATGCTGGAAATAGGCAAAAAGTGGCTCAAAGGGGGCAAGTTGTCCGATTATCAGCGCAGATTGCGTAAGTTTACCGACCAGGAGTATGGGGCGTCTGACAGCGTCGGAGCGCTCCTGTACTGGATCAATAGGGATCCGAAGTCGGCGAAGTCGCTTGTCTCGCGGTGTCTCCGAAGCAAGCGTATGATTGTCAGAGCGTTCGGGTGCTACGCCGCGGAGCGGCTGTTGAAAACGGGAAAATGCCCGTTCTCTAAGGCTACTGTGGTGTCGGCGGCGAGGTCTGTGCTGCGGGAAGTTCGGAGCTATCCTGAGATCCAGCTGGCGGCTAAGATGCTGCAGCTGATTCAGAACCTTGAGCCGAAGGTCTACTGTGCGGCGGCCGAGTCATTTATACGCCGTATTACAGCCGACTGCGGTTTAACGTACGTGACCGATGCTGTTGAGCACTGCAAGCTCTACGATTTCGTCCCGCTCGCCACCGAGCTGATGCTCAAACAGCTCAATCGGGACAGACTGGTGCATAAAGCAGCCTGTTTACACCGTGTTTTGTTTTTCCTCGTGCGCGGGGAATACGAGCTGCCGGGAGCGACAGCCCGCAAACTCGTTACAACGACCCTGGATTGCATGGAGCTCGACGATTTCATGTTCCATGACGTTATGATGCTTCTGTGGCCGCTCCTCGATATTTGGCGTAAAAACCCTGAGCTGTCTGAGACGGTCAACAAAACCATTCTGCGCTACCCCTACGACAACGTCGCCTCTGTCCATAAACCCCTTCTCGCCGCGCTCAAGGTGCGGGCGGAGTACGACATGACCGGCGCCTATACCCGTCTTGCTGAATTGGTTGGGTATTGTTGCGTCGACGGCGATTACCACGGTCTGGTATCTCCATCATTGCGGGCCGTTCTTCTCAAAGCGGCTGCGTATGTCGGAGATGTCGATCAATGCGCTATCACGCTTGCCGATCGAATGAGCGACGATGAAGTGTTGGACCAAGGATATATCGCCTACCTGGATATGACGATGGAGCAGTTCAAGCGGCTGCTGGATCGGCTCCCCGTCAGCAGACGTGAACTCGTCTTACAGTCTGTTTCGGAGTTCTTAAACTTGCTCGATTACGAGTTGATGTTCAAGGAGGTCAGAAAAGGCTTCGCAATTACGTTTGACAATGTCGATCAGGCTCTCGCTTCAGCCGAGCGGCCGGTCTAAGAAGAACCGACAGACGAGGCGATGTCGGTTGGTCGCGGATTCGGTTTACTGTTTGTTATGTGACTGTTTCAGTCGGTATGAAGTCTAAAGAAAGGAGATACCGATGAACGGTTTGTATGACATGGATATGCAGCGGGTGGCGGAATTTGCGAGCAGCGATGTCTTCGAAAGCGCTCACGGAGACGCGTCGACGATATGGGAGATGGTCAAGGACTGCTCTGAGGCTAGGGATCGACTCGACAGTAATCTCGGGCTGTCCTTGTTCGCCGACTGGATGTATGCGGCGTCTAATGACGCCTATGCGTTCCTGTACTGGATCAATAGGGACCCGGAGTTGGCGAAATCGCTCGTTTCGCACTGTCTTCGAAGCAAGAAGCTGCGTGTCAGACTGGATGCGTGCCTTGCCGCCGAGCGGTTGTTGAAGAAGGGAAAGTGCCCGTTCTCCAAGGCCGTTGTGGCGTCGGCGGCGAAGTCTGTGCTGCGGGAGGTCTCTGATCACTATCTGGCGGCTTCACTGTTGCGGCTGATCCAGAGACTTTCGCCGGAGGACTACTGTGCGACGGTCAAGTCGTTCCTGCGTCGTGCTGTAAACACCCGATACATAGGGTGTGTGATCGACGTTATCGAGAGAGGCAGGCTCTATGCTTTTGTGCCGTTTGTCGTTGAGCTCGTTCTCAAGAAGTTGCATGAGAAGCGCCCGGCGGACAGCCTGTATGTCCTGCGTCATATCATGTCTCTCATTATGCGTGCGGAGTGCGACCTACCGGCGACGACGGCCAGAAAGCTCGTTGTGAGATTTCTGGATTGTCTGACCGACGAGTATGCGTTCTCGGAAGTCATGTTGCACCTGTGGCCCCTTCTTGACATCTGGCGTAAAAACCCTGATCTCACCAAGGCGGTCGGAAAGGCCATCCTGCGCTATCCCTATGGTAATGTCACCCCTGTCAATAAGCCCCTTCTCGCCGCGCTTAAAGTGCGGGCGAAGTACGACGCCACCGGCGATTCGGCCTCCCTTGCGACGTTGGCCGACTACTGTTTCGGCGATGCCGACGGCGGCGACGGTCGCAGTCAAGCCCTGCAGCGCTCGTTGCGGGTCTTGTTCCTCAGAACGGCCGCATACGTCGGGGCTGTCGGCCAATGCGCCGACACGCTTATCAACCGAATGAGCGACAGCAATGTGCTGGACTATGGCTATATCGTCTATCTGAGCATGGAGATCAACGGATTTATGCAGCTGTTGGACCGGCTCGATCGCGCTCCTGAGAAACGCAAGCTCCTCTTACGGTCCGTTGCGCGGTTCTTAGACGTGCTCGGCTATGAGGCGATAGCCAGAACAGCCATGACAAACAGCTACAATCGGTTGTTCTCGACAGTTGACGAAGATTAGACTGAGAGGAACCGATAGGCAAGACGCCATCGGCTGACTGCTGGTTCGGCGTATTGCCAGGGCAGGTGGGCGCCGCCGAGCGGCGCCCACCTGTTTTTGAATCCGGATTCAAAAACAGAAATTTTTTGAACCGCTTGCAATCTTCGCCGGACCAAGGTAGATTGCCTTTTACCTGACGACCTGGCGGAGTTCAGCAGATGATAAAACAAGCCCATATCGATCGTATCGACTCGCTGCTGGTCCTATCCTCAGACGGCGAGCGACCGATTGATGACAAGGAGCTCCTTTATGAGCTTACGCGAAAACTACAGTTTACTAAGGTCAATCTTAAGTTCGCTGGTAAGTTTTCCAGGGAATTCAAAACCTGCGCCCTGTACGCCTTGGACGACCAGAACAGGATCGTCTGTCAGGTCGGCTGGTTGGACGCAATCTGCCGCCTACTAAATAAGCACGGCTATGCTGTCGATTTGTGCGATAAGTCTTCGCCTCTACCTCGACCGGACTGCTACGAGGAAGACTGGGAAGGGCTGGAGCGGAATTTCCAGTTTCGACCTGCACAAAAAGAGTGCATTGTTGCTATTTCTGAGCGCATCAGCAAGCGATTAGGCGGCGTCGTCGAAGCTCCGACGGCTTTTGGTAAGACCAAAGTGATCTCCATGATCTGCACTCTATACCCAAAAGCCAAGATCGACGTCGTCACAAGCGGTCTTGAGCTTATCCACGACCTACGGCGACATCTGCTGACGGTTACTCCCGAAGTGGGGGTGATCGGTGGCGGCGGTAAAGACGAACGTCGGATTACGGTTGTGTCCGACAAAAGCATGGCTTACAGTAACTTCGAGGCGGACATCGTCCTGGTGGACGAGGTCCATAAAATGATGACCGATAGGTCCGCCGGGCTGTTGAGCCGCTACAAGCACGCCTGCATGTTCGGCTTTACGGCGACCAAAGAAACCCGGATCGACAACGCCCACCGTCGAATGGAAGGCATTTTCGGGCCGACCATCTTCAAGATCGACTGGAAAAAGGCTGTCGAGCTTGGTCTGATCGTACCAGTTCAGGTTATATGGATACCAGTCAATCTGGGGACTCTCGTTTCCCGGTATTACGAGTCTGTGATTCGCAGAAAGCGGTTCGGGTATTGGAGAAACTTGGAAAGAAACCAGGCTATCGCGAAAGTAGCCAGAGCTTTCTACCAGGAGGGTTTTCAGACCCTGATTCTTGTCGAAACCGTCGAGCATCTTCTTTACCTGCACGAGCTGCTGCCGGAATTCGCCATTTGCTACGGCAGCCTGGAGCTGAGCGGCAGAAAGCTGGAGATGTTCCGGCGCCGGGGTCTTCTCAAGGACGTCCATCCGCTCACTCAAAGGGATCGGATGCAGCTCAAAGCGAGGTTTGAACAGCAGGATCTGATGGGCGCTATCGCCACTCCGATCTGGACTCATGGGGTCAGCTTCGACGCCTTGCAGGTCCTGATCCGAGCCGACGGCGGCGACAGCATGACGAACAACTATCAGTGGCCCGGTCGGGTCACAAGAATAGACCCGAAAACAGGAAAATCGTACGGTATTGTGGTGGATTTTGAAGACTTGTTCGATCCGTGGGCTTTGGCCAGAAGTCGGAGAAGGAGACAAGCCTATGCCAAGGCGGCCTGGAATCAAAAAACTATTGGCAGACAAGCCGATCAAGCAGAAGACGACGAAAGCCGGTCCTACAGCGAAAATAGAACCTCCGGCGGATGAACAGTTGGCCGAGCTGGCTGCGCGTGTCCGCGCTGCGTATTTCAGAAATCGGAACTACGTTCAATGTCAGGCGAGATCCGATTACGGGAAAGGATATACTTATCCATGGGACCATAAGTCGTCCCACGGTAAGACGATATGGGAGAAAATCGCCGAGGGGCTTGTTCGACAGAACGTCACAGACCCGGAGCGATTCGTCCATGCACAGTTTGCCTACTCAAGTAGACCGGAAGGCTTATTGCCTCCGTATCTTCTCAGCGAAGACAGTCAGGAGAACTACCGAAAGTACTGTCTGTCGGCTGATACAGCGCTCCGCCGTTCGGCGGCGTCCCAGATAGCCAAGTTCAAGTGTCTTCAGGTCGAGTGCAGCCGCGTCCATCAGTCTAAAGAGGGCAGTTGCCGCGCCGTCCTTATGACCAGCACAAACGGATTGAGTCCGCTTTTCCGGTGGCTCGTGGCTGCCAGCGAGGACATGTTGGACGTGTGCAATCACTGGGAAGAGGCTGCGGTGGTCCAGTATATGTTGGACCCGGAAGGGTATAAGAACGTTTGGTCCACGTTGTTTTCGCCGGTCTTCAGCAAATTCCTCACGCATGTCGGACCTTACTTGATCGGCTATACGGAAGACTCAAAATAATCATAGAGGGTTGACTTATGGCATCTATATTTGACGCTGTTTTGAGCTGCATTATCGGTTGTGAACATGCTAGAGTCGCTGCGTTTGATCGGGTCGGCCAGGAGCATTTTCTGCCTGCCGAACAGCCGCACTATCTGATATTCGCAGCTTTAAAGCGTTATTACGATCGCTACAAGAAGATTCCGTCGAAAGAAGCGCTGCTACATATGATCGAGGCGGCGGCGCAGGCCAATCCGCTTTACTTTGCGCTGATGCCGCAGGCCAAGGCTGTCGCGGAGGCGGCTTACTCTGGTCCGATATGCGACGAGGACTACGGGACGGAGCTTCTGCAGCAGTTCCTCATGGACAGAGACATCAAGCGGCCGCTGGCGGCCGCTGTGGCGGGTACTGCGGACAGCTCGGTTATGCTGCCGAATATCCTTCGGTCAGCCGAGGAAAAACTCCGCTCAGTCGAGATGTTGGACCGTCGGAATGTACCTGACGGGGCTATCCGACTTAGCCAATGGAAGGGCGATATTCTGATAGACCCCATTATGAGCGGCGTACAGTTCGTGGATGAGAATATGCCGACCGGGCCCAGGATGGTCAATGTTCTTCTTGGTCCTACCGGCGGCGGGAAGACGATCTTGGCCTGTCAGATACTTTGCGGCTGCGCCGGCGTGCAGCACGCCAACGACAAACTGGCGGGCAAGAGCCAGTCGGGTTGGTTCGGCTACTTCGGGTACGAGGGCTCGATCAAGCGGCCGCAGTCGATCATCATCAGCCATTTGGCCAAGGTCCCGAGAAGCCGGCTGATGCAGATTACGAGTCTCAGCGAGCTGTCGACCACGGAGAAGCCGAGCCAAAGCGATATCGACCTGTTCCGTCGAGGAGAAGTGACCAATGTCATCGGCGAACAGGAAAGGATCGAGGAGAAGAAGGAGATCATCGAAAACTACGTTCGGATCTTCAATTTCTCCGGGGTAGACGAGGACGGTAGCGGCCACAGTTTCGGTTTCGGCGGCGTACCGGAGATCGCCGATCTGATATCCAGGGTCAACGATAAGCTGGGCGTCGGCGTCAGGTATGTAGTGATCGACTGGGCCGGAATGGTAGTGCAGAACTACTTGAGGTCCAGTAGACGACAGTTCGAGAGCAATTACACGCTGGAGCTGAGCCGATTCGTCTACGAGACCTATACGAAGATCGCTGTGCCGTTCAACTGCGCCGTCCTGGTGCTCCATCAGCTGAGAGGGGCCCTGGGCCGGACGAAAGGCTCCGTAGCATCCAGAGTGACCCACGCGGATGCAGAATGGTGCTCCAACTTCGCGGTGAACGCCTGGTATGCATTCTGCTTGGGTTACAAGGATGAAGAGACCAATATCTGCACCATATCGTGGACAAAGACCAGAGACCAACGTACCACCCCACCTGTGGTATGTCGATTGGACGGTGAGCTGTCCAGGTTCGTATCTGTGTCCGATCTCTATCAGATCGACTACGCCCTCGGCAAAATTGTTCCGCGTGAAGAAGTCAAGGCCGCAGCGACGCGCCCAACCATACGTGTAATGAGTTTCTAAAATGCTGAACCCTGAGCTTTACGGTTTGCTTGCCGCCAGATTCGGCTCGGTACTCGTCGCCAAAGAGGGCGAACAGCTCCTGTGGAGGATAAATAAACTCCCCGACGGTAAAACCCGCCTCGATATTATTGATTTCGGCGAAACCTATCGGGTGTGCTGCCCGTACTGCGCCCAGCGAGGCGATCCGGACAAGCGTTATCGTCTCTGGGTCAGCCATGCTTGGGGTACCTACGTCGGAAACGACTTCGTCGGCAAAGTGCCTGTTTGGCATACTGTGACCTGCTTCCATAACGACTGTCTCGGGACGTACGACGCGAAAATGGACTTTCGCAATATGGTTCTAGGTCCATCTTACGATCCGAGACCGCCGATCTTGTACGACGGCGTCAACGTCGAGCAGCCCGCCGGCAAGACATATCCCACGCTGCCCGGAGAGTGCCGACCGATTTGCGAATTCAGCCAAGATCATCCGGCGGTCCAGTTCTTAGCCAAGCGTGGAATAGACCACAAAGAGGCGTACGACCGGCACAATCTCCATGTGTGTCTGCAATGCGACGAATTTCCGTATATTGCCGGTGGAATCATAATCCCGGTCATCATAGACGGCCGGCAGGTCGGCTGGCAGTGCAGAATGCTGCACAGCGATCGGAAATTCCGGTACTTCACACCGCCCGGAATGCAGCTGGCCCGGTTCGTATACAACTTCGACAGATGCTTGGAGCTGGACAGGGACTATATCGTGGTAGTGGAGGGGCCGTTCGATGCAATACGGCTTGAAAACGCGGTGGCCCTTTTCGGCAAGAATATCAGCATCCATCAGCAGTATCTCGTATCGAGATGGCGCCGGTGTGTGGTCTTCTTGGACCCGGACGCCGAAAAGGAGGCGAATGCAGTCGTTGCGAAGCTTCGGAATATCGGCCTGGCTGCAGCCTCGGTTCGCGGACATGAGGCCGATCCAGCCAAGCTGGACCGCAGCAGAGCGGATGAGCTGATCAGGCAAGCCCTGGTCGGCATCGACTCGGATGAAAGGAGAATCGTATGAAATGGCGTAGAATCGTCGACAAATCAGGTAGCAAGTCTGTCGTCAAATGGGTGGACGACGGTAATCGGTACGTGATCCTGGTTAGTGCGGAACTCGAAGGAGGAAAACTGTACGTGCCGGGAGTTTTCAGCAAGAACGGCGAGGCCGCTTTTCTCGGGTTTTTTACAAAAACTCTGTCGGACGCCAAAGAAATATGCCGCGTCCACAGCGAAGACCGTGCTGTCGGCCGCCTTTTAGAGCGGTGTGCGAAAGTGATGCTCGGTATTCTGACGCAGGGGCTGTAACTAGGCGGACGTATTGACAAAGGATCCGTTAGAAGCTAAAAAAGTAGCGAGGCGCATCTGAGTGCGACTCTTATTTTGAATCCGGATTCAAAAATCCGGTGTATTTGCGGCAAATGACAAGCATTATGATTGGAATGATAATGATTCAAGCGAATGCTGGAGAGACGAACGATGTTCGAGTGCTACGTGTCCGCGTTTGCCCCGGGTCTTCCACCTCCCGGCCAAGCTATACAGGACTGCGCCAAGCTATTGGCCAGTGCACACCCTGGAAAATCGGAAAGGTGGCTGATTGAGTATGTGCAGGGGCATGTCCTGTATTCCCGCGGCGGCTTTTTCTTGAGTCTGCCGCTCAATGGGAAACAGGTTATCTACAATGTCCTTTCTGGTCATATCTGGGCCCGCCCTGATCTGATAGGCCCCAGGCTGGCAAAAGTCGCTGTTGTCGGCAAAAGGCCCGGATTAGAGGAAATGACTCATCTGGCGAACTTCGTCGGGCCTAGCGGTAAACTGCTCCGTCAGGTACTGAAGGACAAGGGCATCCCGGAGACTGAACAGGACTCCTTCTACGTCACAAACCTCATCAAATGGTACGAGCCGGCTGTCGATAACATACCCCCCGAATGGAGGGCTGTCGCCGTCCCGATTCTTTTCCAGGAATTGGCTATCGTGAAGCCGGACTATATTCTGGCTCTTGGACTAGAGGCGGCGCAGGTTGTTCTGGGTCAGCGGATTAGTTTGAAGCTGGCTTCAAACAAGGTTCATACGATCCAGTTGCCTGTCGGCGACGGGACGAAGGAGGTCCTCGTTTTCGTGACCAGACACCCGGCTCAGGTCTGTCGGTCTCCGGAAGCACTACCCCTTCTGCAGAGCGAACTGGAGCTGTTCTGCAGTAAATTGGCCGATCGTAAGCCGGTTATCGTGAATGACCAGGTCCAAATCGACGTCATTGCGACAGAAGAAGATCTGGAGCGGGTCAGAAAAGAGGTCATGTCGTTGCCACCCGTTCGGAGGGTGTCCGTCGACCTCGAGTGGAACCAAGCCTTCCCGTGCCAAAAAGGGGCCTATGTCCGGACGGCTCAGATCGCTTGGAAACCGTACCATGCCGCTGTCATTGTCGTCCGACGCCAAGGCGGCGCTGAGGTCCGCCCGGGATGGCAGGAAAAATGCGCCCGAGTGCTGAAAGAGATTCTCCTGGACCCGCAGACGCAGGTCATAGGTGCTCATATCTCGGCCGACTATCCGTGGCTGAAGCACCTCGGCATCGACCTTCTGGCCGGTAGGAAGATCGTCCCGGACGATGCGAAAGATCCAGTCTACCCAGGTATCTTCGATATTGCGGTGGCCGAACACGCCATGAACGAGGTCGGTCCGTTCGATCTGGAGTCCTTGGCTATCGGGCGTTGCGGATTCCGACCCTGGTCACAGGACCTTGAACGATGGATTTCGGCGCATATCGCCGAGCTCGGGATCAAAGTCAAGGAATTGCCTGGTTACGGCTCATGCCCGGATGAGGTGCTTTACCCCTACGCCGGCTTGGATGCAGCGGCTACCTGGATGACGGCAGACGCGCAGCAGCAGGCATTACGCCGAGGGGACAGATTCGGAAACGAGTGCATGACGCCGTTCCTGCGAAGCATGAGGGCTTTGGCTGCTTTGATCGAGATCCATGATGTCGGGATCAAAATAGACCGACAGCAGGTGGATCGGCTCACAGCCTCCTATATGCAAGTAGGCCAGACGCTGCTGGAAGAACTGAGGAGCAAGGCGAACTGGCCGGCATTCAACCCCAGAAGCCATCCTCAGTCGGTAGAGCTGCTGTTCGGCGAAAAGTACAACAACAAGCTGGACAAGGAAGGCAATCCGGTCAGGCTTCGACCGGAAGGCGCTATTTCCTTGGCGCTTCAACCTGTTCTGACCACAAGCGGCGACGTCTGGACCGGCGCGCCGACCGACAGACCCAGCACCAACAAGGAAGTCTGCGGCCTTCTGGCGCCGCAGCATCCTATCGCCAAGCTGCTCCAGGACTGCCGGTTCATCGACCATATCTTGAAAAGCGTGCTGCGGCGCCCGTCCGAAGATAAAATCGCCAGCGACGGGTCCTGGGCGTACGACGGCGGTATCGGCTCCTTCATCTGCGACGACGGGCGGGTCCACAGCACCTTTGCGCCGCTGCAGGAGACAGGCCGCAGCAGCAGCTCCAGGCCGCCTCTGCAGAATATCGCCAAACAGCGTGAAGCCGTCTATCAGCAGATAGCCGGCCCGATGTACGTAGCTCCGCTGCGCAGCATATTCACCGCAGAGCCGGGTTATGTTCTGGTGGAAGCGGATATTTGTTCGGCGGAGTTGGTCTGTCTGGCCGTAGCCGCCACAGACAACCTGCTGCTTGAGCATTGCCGCAGATCAGCGCTGCCGGATAATGATCCCGATTACTATGATATTCATAGCAATATCGCTGTAATGGCGTTCGGTCTGAATTGTCCGCCGACGAAGAAAGGTTTAGCCTCTATAGGCGCCTCAAGACTGCGGACTGCGGCGAAATCGGTGGTCTACGGCGGTTGGTACGGCAGAGGGCTGCAAGCGATCGCCAGACAGTGCCAGCAGGAAGGAAACCAGATCACCGAGGAGGAGACCAAGCAGATCTTGGATGCACTGTTCACAACCTACCCGTTGTCTTACACGTTCATGCAGAAGGTACGCAAGCGCGTTACCGACCCCAGATGGTTGCGGAACTGCTGGGGCAGGGTCAGAAGATTCCCGGAGACGGACGACCCTGCTACGATCTCGCAGTATGAGAGGGAGGCCCGCAGTTTCGTTCCGCAGTCGATGGTGGCTGACGCGATGAATGTAGCCCTCTATAACCTATACTACCATCCGAGACGGCAGGAGCTGGGTTATCGAATAGTGTCCCAGATTCACGACGCTTGCCTATTGGAGGTGCCTGTCAAAGCGCTGGATATTGTTTACCATGAGGTTTTACCGGAATGTATGTGTCGAAACGTGCGGCTCCGAGCTTGCGACTTAGACGGAGTTCCGTACCCTGATCGCCCTGAATATAACTTCGACATTGATCGCGGGGTATTTATCAGATGGGGCGTACCTCTGACCGTGGATCAGTGCAAATCTTTAGGTATCGATGTCTCCTACGCAAAGAAAGGATGAATGAAATGAGTGAACCGCATGAAACAGGTGGAATGCAGCATCGCATGAGCTTTGTGCCCGAATTGTACGGCGCCAGGCTGGTCAAACCGGAACTGGAAGACATTTACCCGGTCTTCTGGCCGAACTGGCCGGATGTCGACGGTACGTTTACTCGAAATATCTTTCGGTTCCTCCCGATCTCCAGCGATTGTCCAACTTTCTGGGAGGACGGCAGAGTCGGGCCGTGGCTCTACGCCGGATACGGCGGCCAGATATTTACCGCGTCCACCAGAGTGGTTTTCCTTCTCGGGGACAGCAGAAAACACACCGAGTACGCTATTCGTCAATCGCCGTACTGGGTTTTGTACGACCGGGTCGTTCAAGCCGTCAGCGCCGGTTCTTATCCGCAATGGCGGGCGATGAACCTGGTGCGCCTGCGAAGCGACGACTTCGACCGGACCAAACCGCCCGTTCTTCAGAAACCGTCGATGCTGTTCCTGGCGCAAGTCCAGGTTGTAAGTCATAGTGACTATCAGGAGACCGGAGGTAAGTATAACCCAAGGTCTCCAGTTTGCCTCCTTGCAATGAGAGGCAACATTGGATGGACGCTAATCAGCGCCATTCGCCAGTTCCGCAGGAACCCTGCCTACAAGGACATCCTGGATCCGGAACACGGCGTATTGATAGAATTCCGACCTGCGACAGGCGGGATTCCACCGAAACCGGGGTGTTTTACTTTCCCGGTGAATGTTGGTTATTGCATTGATATCCATACAGACACCGATGCGCCAGTTGCACGGGATATTCTTGAGCAGACGAAATGGTGGTTCGATCTGCTTCATTTTCCGTCTGAAGAGGAACAGGTCCGTTGGCTGACCAGTCTTCTGCCAACCGACGTGACCAATTATGCGTTCAGGCGTACCACTTATGAACAATTTATACCGGGAGGAACACCAGATGGTGGAGTTCTTACGAGAGATTATGCGCCTGATGGAGACCGTGGCGGAGTTCGTAGCAATGCTGATCGGTCAGCCGGATATACGCAACAGACTCCGGTAGCGTCGCCTAACATGAAAGCTGGCGCATTGCAGTCTGACGTCGACCTGGACAGCGCTTTGAATGAAGTGCTGAATCGTATCGAGGCTACATTGAATAAGCCCGAAAATCCAGGCGGCGAAAAGCAGTAGTTGACGGTATTTCTGCGGGTTGGTTCGGCAGTCGGCCGAACCAACCTGCTTTTTTCGTCTTGTTCCTTATTCACCGAGGACGCCTATATGAAGGAGCCAGAAGCGCCTGTGTCCAAGCAAAAGCGCGAAATTGATAACAGCTTGCTGGCGGCTATCGACTCTATAGCAAGAATGCAGTCGAAGAGAGACCAGCAGGAAGGCAACCTCCCAAGTCTGATCGCCGGTCTTCCTGTCCCGTCTTTGGCTTTCCGTTATCTGATACAGAATACCACCCTTCCGTTGGGTATGGTGTACCACCTGGTCGGCCCGCCGGCGTCGTTCAAGTCGCTGTTCGGCGCAGAGATCGCCAGATGGCATCGTCTATGCGGCGGCGCCGCCATTATCTGCGAAGCGGAGACGAAACCTACCCCAATGTTGAGGGGTAGCGTACTGGACCACGACTTTTCACGGATTTATATTCGTGAGTGTCAGCACCTGGAGCAATGGCAGAAGACGATCACCGACTACCTGAAAGAGATCAGGAAAGTGATCGAAAACGACCCGGAATCAGCCGTGCCGGTGGCGTTCGTCATCGACAGCTACATGGGTAAAATGCCTCTATGCTTGCTGGAAGAAGTCAGACGGCGCGGGTACGCGGAACGGCATTTCGGGATAGCCGCCATGCTGATAGGCGATTGGCTCAGTGCGGCTACATCGTTTCTGCAAGGACTGCCGGTGACGATTGTCGGTATCAACCATCTGAAACAGACCACGCATCCGATCACACAGCGGCCTATCTATAGGACGCCTGGCGGGCAGTTCCTGCAGCACCAGAACGTTATTGAGATCCGAATCAGCCGTAGTAAGACTGTCTATAAGCGTCACGAGGATACGGAGTACCTGGAAACCATCGTCCAGCTGTACACGTCCAAAAACTCCCGCGGCGCTCAGGATAAGCAGATCCAGGTGCCTCTTCGGCAATGGAATGAGGTGATCGACGGTGAAGTGAAGCTGTTCAGCAACTTCGACTGGTGGGCGGCGACGACCTACATGCTGTATGACGGTACCGGCATGGGGTCGCAAGACAGGACCGCACTTCTGCCGAAGATAAAGAAGGTCGTCGATATCCAGAAAAGATCGAGAGGAGACCTGTACTGGTGCAAAAGCCTCGGCGTCTCGAAAGATAACGCCATCTCGGCGCATGAGATGGGTGTTCTGGTCGAAGAGAACACGGAGTTGCAGACGGAATTGTGTCTAGCGCTCGGTATCTGCAAACTACCTGTCTGGAATGAGCAGAGTCTCGCAACCGTCAAGCCGTACTACACCAGATCGCTTGTCGTCAACGGCGAGGAGGAAGATCGGTATTCGGTCGAGATGGAAGCGATTGAGGTGCTCGAGGACGATGTAAGCCTTGCGTAATGGGGTGTTTTATGTCGCTTCCTAAGATTATTCAAGCCTGGCGCAAGAAAGGAGACAGCATCCTATGCATATTGGATGATACAAAGGTGCTGACGAAGCTGGTCGGCTTCGATGTCATTCATGTACCGTATGCTAACGCCGAAAAACAACTCAAAAAGCTGGCGAAGCGGGCATTCGAGTGCGTCGTTATGTCGCCGCTTCGCGAAGAACTGTTACCGGCGGTTTGCGGCGTCGTCAAACCGAACGGGCTGCTGATTCTTGAGTTCTTGGACAGGGAGGATTGGTTCGGACGTAGCAGTGAGCTGCTGCAGAAATTGAAGCAACTCGGGTTTTCATCGACCCAAGTCGTACCCTGTCGCAAGAAACGTAGAGGCGCTCAACTGCTGTGGTATGTCTTTATAGCCGAGTCTGCAAAAGGAGAAAAAATGACCGACTTAGTACCTTTCGAACGGGAATCGGATGATATTACAATCCCTGCGAAGGAAGCGTGGGAGCAGTTGGACGAGTTCGAGAAGGCCCGCGTCAACGAGCTGTCTAGCCTCATCAACAGCCGGATTCTGGAGGTTGTCAACTGGGGTTGGAAGGTCGGGACAATCGTGGCGCAAATCCAGCGACACAGCAGGTCGCAGGATCGACTTCAGCTCGTCGCCGCGGCTTTGGGCCTCAAAAGCACTCGCAGTCTGCACTACGCCGTCAGCGTCGTCGATCGTTGGGAGACCAAGGAACGCTTCGACAAACTTGTGCAAGCGGCCACTTACAACGGCAGAACGCTGTCATTTTCCCATCTGGTGGTTCTGAGCGACATCATCGATGACGATGAGGCGTTCGAATACGCCAGGGAGGCTATCAAAAACGCCTACGACTATCGGACGCTCAAAAGCCTCATTCGCGGTGACGAGGAGCGGCAGCCCAGAGGGCCTGGGCGGCTGCCCGGCATACCGAAGAGTGTAGAAGCCTGCATACCGGCTATCCTGAGGGATGTTACTGCGATGCGTAATCGCTTGGAGCGTTCCTGGCTGGCGGACGAGTTCAACGTCATTGAAGAGCTCAGCCAGATGCCGGAGATACCTACCAACATGCTGAGGAGTCTCAAACAGCTGCTAGAGCACGCGAAATCTGTCAAAGAGCAGATTGGCTTGCTCATCGAAGGAATTCAAGGCATTGTAGGCAATCGCAAGCATTAGCGACGGTAAAGGGTGCAGTCTAGCACCCATATTTGTTTTTAGCTCGGCTGCATTTATGTTGATATTCAACGGTTATGTATGTCCGCCGTATCGGCTGAAACCGATACGTCAGAAGGCCAACAAGGTCTACTCGCTTCTGGTGAAGTTCCTGGACAGCAAGCTCGACGACGCCAACTATGAAGAGGTATGCCATCGAATAGCGGCTGGGCTCGATTGCGGCAAGGAAGTGGTACTGCTCTCCATGCAGCCGTTCCGCGGCGCGACCATGTCGAAGCCGTTTTTGGAGTCTTTGGCATGGAAGTTTGCGGCGTCCCAACGCAGTATGCAGCGAGGCGTACCGTTAATACCGACGCCGGTTCTTATCCCGGGTTGGTCGTATTGCCAGATCATAAACGGCCGTAGTCTGGTGTCCGGGATGATCGAGCTGGTCTACTATGTATTGACCGGACCTGCAGTCGGCGGCCACGTGGTCGAGAAGCTGACTGTGCCGCAGTTCAACGCTATCCGATGGAAACTGACGCGCCGGATAGGCAAGAGCCACCAACTGCGGCCGGTCGATATGCAGGGGATGCTGTTCGCCGCTTTTCTGCTCTCAGACGAAGGCCGTACCAGGATGGCATGGAAGTCCATAAGCACCACGCCGTTCATGTTCAAGCGGAATCGTAAGATCATGTCCTGCATCTTCGATGCCAGACAGAGCAAATCCACGATCCGCCTTAAGAACGTCTTCTTCCTGCCTGTAGATATGGATGGCGTTGCGACGCAGGATCTGATTCTCTACCCGGATTGACCCATTTTCAGGAGGTCGACTATGATGGAGTCTGAGCAGTTTGTTGGGTTCGATCAGACCGGAAGGCTACGGAGCGGCGACGGGCCTATCGCTCAATATGTCCGTCGTCGTATGGCCCTTGCCGACCGGTATTGGGACGGGCTGCTGTCAGCCCTGCGACGCCTTGCGGCAGCCGTCTTTCTTTTTCCCGTCATCTGGCATGTCTGCTGGCTGGCGGCTCGTGAAGCATCTGTAGAGATCGAACGGCTGAGGTATGAGGTGAGACCGCGACAGGCGGATGGCGGGAGCTACGACGCGGTAGAAAAACCGAGCCGTCCGAACAGGTTTAGACAGATAGGCGGCTTTTTGACTTTGGACCCGTTATGATACAATACCAGAGCTAAACACTAGGAGGCTGCGAAATGCTTCAACTTCGCCCTGCCGGTACAGACACCCTTTTCTACAGCCCCGACAGAGATCTGGCCATCGTCGGAATAGGGTTGTTAAGAGCTTCCGCTATTTTGATGGATTCCCAGAGGGAACCGTGGTTTCAAGCCTTCCTGAATCAGAACGGCGTCAGCGACCAGATGCTGGCTGACGGGATGCAGAAGGTAGCCGTCGCTTCCTCCTACTTTAAGGACAGACCGGGACAGGCGCTGAAAAAAGCCGGGTTCTACTCCCTGCCATGGGCTGTCCAGGCCGCTATTTTTATGAAAATGGGCCAGGTGCTCTACAGCGCCGTCCATACCAGCCGTAGATCCAGCTTCAGCGCGGATGCGGATAGATTGCCTGTCGGCTCTGACCCGATCGAGGAGCAGGCCAAGAGGTTAATGGAGCAAGCCAAGATCGAGATTTTGAATCCGGATTCAAAAAGTTCGACTACGTGACGTGTATATTCCAGGCCCATTTGCCAGCGATAAAGTTGTCCCGGTCCCTTGCCGGTTCGTATGCTCCCGCTGTGGGGGGGATGCTAGATTTTACGCCGCAGCGGCGGCGAACCCTTGGGTATTCTGCCGTGATTGTCGGTGGGCAGGTCCGGCGGACCGGTACTTCGGCGGTAAAGACCCTGTCGACGAACTAGGCGTCTACAGCCCTGTCTCCGGGTCGGATTACGCCAAGCTATTGCGGCTGATCCGCACCCGATTCCATGCGGTTGTTTCTGACACGGAGCCGGTCAGCAGACTGGCTCCGTTTTTTGCCAAAGTCAGGAATGAGTTCGCGATCAAAACGTTTGGTCTGCCGGGCTACTGCGGCGGCGTCTACCGGATCGGCAAAGAGTTCAAGTTCCAGCAGAGGCAGTGCCCATCGAAAGACGGCGCTCCAACTCTGTGGTGCCAGTTCTTGTTCACGGACCGCATGTTCTACGAGGACTGGCCGGAGCTTTTTATTCTGCCGCCCTATGACGCCGTCCGGTTCTGGACCATCTACTACATGCAGGACCAGCCGGACATACCCCCTGTTACGGGGGTGAGCATGTTCAAAGAGCTGATCCAGCGGCATCGGCCCCTCGGGAAGCCTCATAAGAACAACATGTCGCGCCGCATCCTCATCAATCTGCCAAGTACCACCAAGGTCTACTTCGCTATTCCGAGATCGTGGCGCGGACAAGACGTAGAACAGGATATAGCTAGGCTGGCGTCTGTGTTCTATGCCAAAATGACCTACTACGAGCCGAAAGACCTAGGATCAGCCGACTTTTTGTCGGAACTGCGACAGAACGCCTTCAAGCCATATCCTAGTCGCTACACGCCGTCGTCCGATCCGTCGTCGTTTTGCCTACAGCCGATGAATCCGTTTGACTACAATGGCCGCAGGATGATGTTTCTGGGCGACGGAACCTGTATTGAAGAGAGGGGTAACTGTTGGGTCGATGCGGACACAGGGGCTGTACTGACCAACTTTGTGGTTCATTTGAAAGAGCGAGTCTCCAGCAGCTGTTTTATCGTCTGCCTGAAGACATCGACCGGCAAAAGCACCATTTTCCGTATCCTCTGGAGCAACCTCTTTTACCCGACAACGCTTATACGGCGTATCATGCGGCTTTGTATGGGTATGGGCCATATACCTGCTGTGTCGTGCAGCTTGACCACCCTAATCACTATCATCGCGTCATGGAGTAAGCCAGTGTGGCCAGACCGACAGCGGACATCAGAGAACTCATCGCCAAACACGTAGATATCTGCAACAAGCACGGCTCAGCGTTGCCCATACTGGACCTGCTGTTCCGCCTCAAAGGCAAGCCTTACAGTCTGCGCGACCATTTTGTCTTTTTCCCGCTGTACGATCTGCAGCAGCCGAGATCGACCGTCCTAATGTGCGGCAGGCAGGTCGGCAAGACGACGAATCTGGCTATCCAATCGGTCTTACTGGCCGCTACAAGGCCGTTTTCTACGATCCTGTTCGTTTCACCCCTCGGAGAGCAGATTTCACGCTTCAGCACCATCTATCTCAGCGAGATTCTCAGGCAGTCCGTCATAGGCAAGATGCTCAAAGGACCTGGCACCGTTGACCGGGTTCTCCAAAAGGACTTCTCCAACAACTCCCACATTATTCTTAGCTATGCCACGGATGACCCTGACCGCGTCCGCAACATTTCAGCCAGCCGTCTGGTTGTTGACGAGACTCAGGACATGCTGCTCGACGCGATCAGTGTCATCAAAGAGACGCTCAGCCATTCTGAGCAAGGTGGCCAGATTTTGTACGCTGGAACCCCAAAAACGGGGGATAATACTCTAACCCAGTTATGGCTGGAGAGTAGCCAGGCTGAATGGTTTGTGCCATGCACCCATTGCACGACAGACGGCCATCCGACGTGGAATATACCGTCTCCAAAATGGCATCTAGAGGAGATGATAGGTCCTTATCACAATAAAATCTCCGAAGAGTACCCAGCCACCCTATGTTACAAGTGTAAACAGCCAATATCGCCGAGACTGGGCCGCTGGGTTCATCTCTACCCGGATCGGACGGACTATGCTGGCTATCACGTCCCGCAGCTCCTCCTGCCGCACCATTATGCCAACCCGGCCAACTGGAAGGAACTGCTGAAAAAACGCCTCAATTTGCCGCCGTACCTGTTCTATAATGAGGTCCTTGGCTGGCCATATGACCTGGCTGCCGCTATTATCACGCTGGAGGACCTACAAAGAACAGCCGTCATGCCACCGAGAACCGACCCGTCTGTTGTGGACAGAGCCAAGAAATACACGCTGCTGGTTATGGGCATAGACTGGGGCGGTGGCGGCGAGGAGGAGAAGAGCTTTACAACTCTGGCGCTGGCCGGCCTGTCCAATGACGGCAAGATCGACGTCATTTGGGGCAGGCGGCTGCTCACGCCGCACGACCACATCAAAGAAGCGATAGATATTGCAACGCATTGTGTTGAGTTCAGCCCCCACTACATTGCCCATGACTACGCCGGTGGCGGGGCCATACGGGAGACGATTCTGGTGCAGGCGGGAATGGCAGAGAGCAGGCTCATACCCTACATGTACGCCACGGCCAGCATGTCCGGCCTGTGCGTCCGGTCGGAGCCTTCTCCGCTTAGACCAAGGCCGTTTTACCTTCTCAACAAGGCCAGATCGCTGCAGATACTATGCACAGCTATCCGTCTTGGCCATATTAGGTTCTTCGCAGACGATTACGTCTCGGCAATAGAACCTGGGTTGTTGAGAGACTTTCTGTCGCTAAAAGAGGAGACGGCCAGCTCCTCCACACGTGAGGCTTATCGTATCACCAAGAAGAAGGGGAGTATTGACGACTTCGCCCAGGCGGTAAACTACGCCTGTTGCACAATATGGCAAATGACTAGCTGGCCAGACATCGCAAAAATGCTTGTGACCAATAGCAAAGACAAAAACGAGTAGAATAGAGCTGTGGGCTTCGTCTATTGGAGAAATAGATATGATCGACCAGCGAATAGACACTACCGGCAAACTCGCCAAACAATTGTTTTTTGTGTTTGACGCCCCAGAGTACGTGAAAACTGCCAGTTTGGGCCAAATACATGGCAAAAACGCCAAGTGTGCGATGGATTACGCCGATCCAGTCCGTAAGCAGTTCCCGATCTGCAATCGAGCTGCTATCTGGACCTCGGCAGCTTACCTGTATGCGAGCCAAAAAGACCCGGATCCGGCTATAGAGGCGCGTATCAAGGAGGCTGCCGACCTCTTTGAGATCACCAGCGATATTGAGACGCTCAAGCAGTCCATCAAGAAGGCCAAAGAGGTCAAACAGACCTATGTCGATGACTGTTTCGCCGTGGTGCTGGACATCGGAGGCTTGAAAGTCCGCCGCTACCCCCTCAGAAGTGGGGCCGAGGTCAAAGCCGCCGCCGCTTATTTCGAGCGGTATCGCCATGAGCTATCGCCCTGGGTTATCCGCAGGGAATTCGCAAGACGGGTGCTGGAAAAAGCCGCCGAGTATAAGGTCGATATCAGCGAGCACCTACCCATTCTGCGTCGAAGCGCCGGCTTGGGCTGCTCTATGCCGACCGAACTCGTCGGTCTGATCGTAGACAGAGCCTCCAAGCTGGGTAGACGCGACAAGGAGCTGTCGCATACCATGCTGAAGGCGGCGTCGATAATGGCGGATCTCGGCGATGTGTCTATGGAGGCCCATGATGCGGTTATGGACCTTATCGACCTCGTCGACCAGAAACTCAAACTGGCGACGAAATACGCACAAATCGGATTCCCGGAGGACGTCGTCTACTCCACCAGCAAAGAGGCGGTGGCGTCGCTCGCAAGCGACGTTGTGGTCAACTCGAAGACGGGCAGAATCTATAGCCTGTCCGACGTGTTGGCCGTGTCGCCGAAAACGCTGTCCAAGTATCTCGGAGCCGGCTTCGTCAAGTTAGCCCATGACCCCGACGCCGGACAACCGGAGGCGGAGCGGCTCACGAAAGCGCTGTCTCGGCTGTCAGACGGCGACGCCAGGGTGTTCGATGCGCTGATGAATAGGGCCGGGGTCAAACCTATGGCCGTTCGTCCGACCAGCATTGGGCTTTCGCAAGATGAATTGGAGTCGTTAAGTCAATTTGCAACTGAACGAGTATGAGCGATTTTAGTAATATTCTGCGAGGTCTATCCAACGCTTTGTCAGCGGCTGCTGACAACTTGGAGGGCATGAAGTACTACCTCGTTATTGCCCGAGAAACAGGCAAGCCGGAAGTCATAGAGGCGCCGACGCATGAAGAATGCGTCCAGCGTCTGAACGATATTGTTGCTACGTCAAGTGGGACCCCGTGTTATGTGTTTATGTTCGAAGGTCGAAGATGGAAGGTTTACCGCAATCCGGCGAGGCTCGTCTCGCCGGACGGCACTGTCAAGGTTTTGGAAGTGTGTAGCAATGTTTCGCCAGATGATAACGAGGACTGTCTATAATGCGTTTAGACACTACGTACTTGGAGACTTGGCCGAAGCAGATCGACGCATGGGATGTAGTCGTTCCAGACGTAGTACAGGGCGGGTTTATTGTCCCGTGGTCGGAAGACGGTCAAGTGACTAAAGAGTATGCCAATGGCGCACGTCGCGTCGTTCTAGTTAATCCAGATACGGAGCCTTATATGTTCGACCCAACTACAGGGACTCGTTACAAGTTAGGTTCGTCGCCGAACTCTTCGCCAGCCGTTGCCCCTAAGACGACGGCGTCGTCGGTGACTGAGATAATGCAAAAAATCCTGGCACAGCCTGTTCCGTCCGTGGCGCCTGTTGTTCAGACGCCGGCTGCGACGGCGGCTTCGTCGAACCCTCCAACCTTGCTCGGCAGACAGGAAACGGCTCAGCTGCCGATCCAGTCTCAGCCTGCTATGCCGGCGGCTGGGAGTAAGCTGAAGAACGAGCTCAAGTTGCTCCTTGTCCCTGGAAACTCTCCCATAGCTGTCAACGCCAGGTTCTGCGACATCAAGGTGCTGCAATCAGGCGCCGGCCGCTACATAGCGCTGATCAAGGTGAATGAGGCGTCCGAGGACTCTATAGAACTCGCGCCGCAGGCGGGTTTGACGTTGCTGGTGGGCTCCGACAGCCTTCGCAAGGTTTACAAGCTGGACATGAGCGAAGTCATTCCTTTGGAGATCGACCAGTACCAAGTGAAGCTGATGAGACTTATCGAGGAGTTCGATATATGAGCGGTGGCATGGTGAAATACGGCGTCATTGCCAAAGGACTCACGAATCCAGAGTCGAAGCACGCACAGTTAGATGACTGCGCTGCTCATCGGATCGTGAAAGAGGCGAGGCTGCGAACCAGCAATAAGAAACAAGCTAAGACAAAGCAAAGAAACCATGCTGACACCGGACGGCGCTCTTGAGCTATCGGATGCAAGTTATTATCGCAGACGGCTGGCGGATTTCGCGCCGCCCTGGGCCGGCTTCTCAGCGCATGTCATGCCTGAGACGATGTGGCACGCGCTGCGCCTGTGCGAGTATGTTGTCACAACACAGCCCGCCTACAAGTCGGCCATCGAAAGGGTCGTCTCTTACTTTATCACGAGAATCGAGATCACAGGGACGGACAGGAGCGGCCAGCTCAAATACAGGGAGCTCTTAGAAGACGTTTTGGGCGTGTATCAGTGGCTCAAGTCTATCGCCATTGACTATCTCGTCTACGGCAACAGCTTCATTAGCATCTTGCCCGCTTTCACGAAATACGCCCGTTGCAAATCGACCACAATCAACAAAGACGGCAAGAAAATAGCCTGCTCCTTTGAGGCTCCACTTCTAAAGCTGCTAGATAAGCCTGACCTGTATAAGCCGGCGTGGCGCGAAGGTGAACTAAGGGCGTACTGCCCAAGATGCGGCAAAACAGGCTACTGGGACATCATCTCCAGAGAGAACGTGTCTGGTGGAGGGGTGCATCTGAAACGATGGTCTCCGTATGAGATCGAAATAGAGTGGTCCCCATTCACACATGAGGTCAGGCATATTTGGCGGATTCCGCAGGATTTGAAGGATGCTATCAGGCGGCACGACCCGTTCGTTATCGCTACTACGCCGGATGAGGTCATCAAATCCGCAATGAAAGACCTCAATATCAGGCTATACCCGTCGGAAATCTTCCATCTCAAGGAGCCGGCGCTAGCAGGTCATCCGGTCCGTGGTTGGGGTCTCAGCCCTGTTTTGACGCACTTCCGTCAAATATGGCTTGTAAGCATGTTCCATCGCTACAACGAGGCTATAGCGATGGACTACATCATGCCTTTGCGGCTGATCTGCCCGGAGCCGAAAACGAGCCAGTTCGCAGACCCGCTTTTTGCGTCTGACAGCTCGCAACTGGTCTGGCAACTGCGGACGGCGATACAGGCCCGGCGTTACGACCCGACCACCTGGGCGGTGTTCCCGTTCCCTGTCCGATACCAGTTTGTCGGCGGGGAAGGGCCGAATCTGGCTTCGAAGGAGCTTATGGAGTATCACAGGAGCGAGCTATTGGAGTCTATTGGGATTCCTGTCGAGCTCTACCGAGGCAACTTGGCGATCAATAACGCCCCTGTCGCAGTTCGGCTGTTCGAAACAAGCTGGAGCCATCTAACGTACCTGTTGAACCGGGCTATCCAGTGGATTGTGGATAAACTGTCGATCTACTACGGGCTGGATCGTGTGAGAGCGGAAATCTTGAAGCCGTCTGTGGTTGACGACATCAATAAGCAGTCGCTTCGGCTGCAGCTCATGCAGAGCGGTATGCTGTCGAAGGCTACGGCGCTCAAAGAACTCGGCGTTGAAGACTACATGGCAGAGCTCCGGCAGGCGATCCGCGAAGAGCGGGATGTTGCAGAGCTTATGGAGGAGTCCAAGACGATCCTCCAAAAAGGCCAGGCTATGCGGCAGCTTATGTCGATGCCTGTCGGGGCCACAGAAGAGGCGCAGGCGGGAGCAGCACCGCCAGAAATGGGGGGTATGGGTATGCCGATGGCTGGTGGTCCGCCGCCCGCCGGCGCTGCCCCTGGAGCTCCTATGCCGGGCGGAGCAGCGCCTGCCCCAGGTGGGGGGTCTCCTGTTGACCAAGCTATGGCCCAGATATCGCTCCGCCAAAACAACCTCACTATGGACGAAATCGAGCAGACGGCGAGTACTTTGGCCGGGCAGTTGGCGTCCATGCCGTTGGATCAGCGGATTAGCGAGCTGAGAAAGCTGAGGGCGCAGAACAAGACCATTCATGCTAGGACCAAAGAGATGATCGCTGAGATGGAGCGACAGGCGCAATCGCAAGCTGTCCGGCAGATGAGACAAGGTGGAGCCCCGCCGCAATGACAAAGTTTGAATCCGGATTCAAAAATCGGTTCGGTCATAAAGGATCCGTAATACGCATCCCTGGTATGCCATCTCTGGCAGAACAGTACGGCATCAAGATTCCGTCCAATTTCGGTAAGGAGTTCGTCAAGGTTCTTGAGAACCTAAAATCCGAGCAGATTAGCCAGTCTCAACAGTTTGCACAACAGGACGGAATACAGACGATCGACCCGTCGCAGCTAAAACCGGTATTTTTAGGCGACTTTGATGACAAACCTGCTATCGACCAAACCACGCAAAACCAGCAAGACGAGCAGAACAGGCAAGAATCCGCGCAAGAACCTCAAAAAGGCGTCGGGTTCCTGGGAGAGCTCGCAAAGCTTGCGGCTAAGTCTAAACCGGCTGATTCTCGGTAGCTTCTTCAAGTCAGCCCAACAGACGCAGCCAGCTTTGACGCCTGGTACGACTCAGCCGGCCAAGCAACCTGTTCCGCAGTCGGCTCCTGCGTCGTCTGCGACGATTGCACCTACACCAACTGCGCCTGCACCGACTACGCCCACACCAGCCTCTACACCGTCTGCGACGACAGGAACGCCCAACGCAGCCGGAGAAGTTGCCAAGCCGACTGAACCGGCGTCGGCTACGACGGAAGAAGAACAGCTTCTTAGCGAAATACCGTTAGCGACTCTGGAAAAGAGGCCGATATATGAGCTGGCCACTACTGAACGCAGTGTAGGGCCGGCAAAGACTCTGGCCGAATTGCAGGTCGGCGGAAGTAAGAAACTACTCCGAGAGAGGTTTAGCGGTCCTGGGGCCTTTGAACGAGCTAAGAAATTCGTCGAAGGCTCCAGAGAAAGGGCGCAGTCATATCTCAAGGACGTCGCGGAGTACCAGCAGAAAGCGTTCGGCGTCTCCTCATTCTGGCAAGGAGCCAGGTCCTGGTCGGACTATGTGTTCGGTATCAGTCGCGGCGGGCTTATAGGCGATACGGCTCTATCGCTATGGAACAACACATTTGGAAAACTCTATGGCGGCTTTGGTTCAGTCGACGATCTTGTCACCTATGCAAAAAAGGAGTACGAGGCGGCCCTAGAATACTCCAATTTGAGCAGCCACTGGGCCGCTGAAAACCTCTCAAGCCTGATGGGTGGCGAAGAGGGGCTCGAACTCAGTTCAATCGAAGCAGCGCTCAGGACAATGGGTGGTTATGTCGCTTATTCGGCTGTACCGCCGACTTTAAGCTGGGCTGCGAAGGGTCTTGCAACCACTGCAAGCAAGGCTCTACAGGTGTCAGCCGGTAAAGCAGCTACTCTGGCCGCTGGCGCTGCTAGAGCCGCTAATGTTGTAGCGCTGGTGCCGTTCCTTATCTCGATGGGCGTACCTGTTTTCAGCTATATATCGAACAAATACTTCACCGACACAGAGGGTCTAACTCTCAGAAATACTGTGCTGCATTTAAGTTCGTGGCCAATTGCCAGGTCGGCTGTTTTCTCTTCTGTAGAGGAGGCAAGTCAGCTTGCGAAGCTCCATCAGGACCTGACGAAAAAGTACGGAAACTCTTCACCATTCACCGTCGCCAAACAATACAACGCTGCGCTGAGCGCTATGAGGGCTAACCCTAATGACCAGCGGCTGAAAGAGCAAGTCAGTACCACGTTCAGAGATTTAGAGCAGGCTATCAATACAGTAGCAGCTATCAGCCTCGGCACGACGCCTCAAGGCATCATAAAACTCAACGAACTCAAAAGCAAAAACAAAGAAGCCGGTAGGCTGTTGGAAGCATATACCAAGCTGCGGGAAAAAATGTACGACGAGGTGCTCAAGGCGACGAGCAGCGCCGATCCGTACGGGTTGGTCAAAATGGAAGCCACTGACGTCTATGCCGTTACGATGTCTTGCCCGCTTCTGGCTCATGGATTTGTCGGCTCCAGCTGGGATAAAGCCTTGGCTGACAGGATAAACGCCGAGTATAAGAAAACACAAGAGATCGACAAGCAATGGCTCAGCCGGATTGTCGGGCAGAAAAAGGCGGACGAGTTAGTGAACCAGCTCTACAAGCCGGAAAACAGAATAATGGCGCTTAGCGTGCATACGAACTTGGCGGAGGCCGAAGCGGCGACGACGTCGATGCTGTTGGAGTATGCTGATGCTCTTGAAAAGCATCCAGAAGCGGTTGATGCCGCGATAAGGGATATGGAGAGTAGCGGCCAGCAGTCCGCCGAGAAAGTGCGGAAGACTATGCAGGACATCAGGAGAACGATGTATTACGCCGTAACTGGCAGAGATATATATGATCCGCTCGTCGACGTCCAGCCTAATAAAAAGGAGGCGTGGAATAAGTCTGTAGAGAGCCTCCCGGCTATGGTAACCTATCTGCTCGCCTGCATGATTTACCACAATCGTCGCCAGGCCCTAATATCGCAAGGCAAAAAACCGACTATTCAGGGCATGAAACAGGCTATTTTGGAGCATTCCAAGACTGTAGGGCAGCAGGTCAAATCGAGTCTTAACATAGCTGAGGCCAATCCGAACGAGCTGCCTGCCAGCATGGCTGGGGTGTTGTCTCAGTTCATCGGCTCCAAGTATCTTTACAATACGGTATCGGAGTTAAGCAAAACAACCATAACTGCGTTGAAAGGCGCTAAAACGATAGCTGCTGGTGGCAATGCCGTCAAAACAGCCAAGATATTAGGGGCGCTGAGCAAAACGGCTGATGCTCTAAGAATACCCAGATGGCTTAGAAAAAGTAGCCCTATAATCCTGATGATGGCGATTGTTATGAATGAAGGTCATATTTATTCCTTGCTTCCTGAGAAGTTACGTTCGTGGCTCACTCTACAGATCGGGGGGAACTCGCTGCTTGACACACTAGCGCCGAAGAAGGAAAAAGCAAAATGATGAAGGTCAATTACGACATACTTACGCGGGCCGCTGTAGCAATTGCGAAAAACAGACCTGATCTTTTGCCGCCCTCTGTTAAGCTGGCTGCTATCAGCATAGGCGAGAATGCTCAGCATCTTTTGGTCAAACGGGCTCAGGATTTAGCGCATCTTAGCTGGGTGGAACCGTTCCTTGAGTTGCCAGACGACGTCAAAGGGCCGTACATCTCCCATATTTCTCCTGGCGTCCTGGCATACTACCAGCAGCAGAAGGAGCAGAGTCAACAGGCATTGCCGCAAGCGCCCGTAGCTGCTTCGAAGCCTGTCGGGTCCGGTTCTATTTTCGACTGGATCAAAAGCTATCTACAGCCAGCGTCTGGCAGAGCCGATAGACCTGCGTCGGCTACGCCACGACCGCAAACCCAGGCTGCTGCACCGAAGCCGCCTGAACAACCGATATCGGTCGAGGAGCTGTTGACAGCCCCTGCCAAACCGGAAAACGAGGCGAGCAGTGCGGCGCCGCCGCCTCCCTCTGTGTTTGGCGGTGAAACGGCTTCGACAGACCAGCAGCAGAAAAAACCGACAGAAAAGACGCAAAAGAGAGAGGAGAAAAAGAAAGAGGACCCTCTGTCGGTAGAGAACCTTATTTCGGCTATCAATATGAAGATGGAACAGGCCGCAAAGAACTATTCGCTGGATCAGGCTTCATTTTCCAGTGACAACGTGCAGACTCTGTTGCGCGGTGCGCGAGGCTGGATCTCGGACGTTGTAGCAAAGAAGCCGGCTCCAGAGGCGGCAGCACTGATCAGTGTCGTCGAAAAGCAGATGATAGATTTGATAAAAAGCCATGTAAAACTTGGCCTTGGGTTGTTGAGCGGCAGCTATGAATTAGACGTTGAAGGGCTGCTGCGTGATCTGCCTCCGTTCGCAGAGAAAGTCATCGGCCGTAAACTGACTGAAGATGAGAAACGCAAGCTGTCTCAGGCGGTAACATGGATGCTATACAGGATGGCAAAGTAGAGAATCTGGTCAGGGCCCTGATGCGGTCTGTCGACCGCCTGGAGTCGGATCCGAACTTCGTCGAGACGACCGACGTCCGGCAAGCGTGCTATCATGCTGCGGCCGGCACGATCGACCTGGACGACTTGTGCGACGCCGTCGTCTACTGCATAGCAATATACGGGGCGCCGGTGTTGCAAAACCTCGATGCACAGAGTTTGTATAGTCTTATTTTTGAAGGCGAACATAGCGACGACGCTTTTCCGATGCAAGCGATCATCGCAAACGACATCAGGAACCAGATTTTGGAGCAAAACAAGCCGGTCGATAGGATCGACGCATGGGAATTTATGACCCCATCGAAGAGGTTCCTGATCGCCGTCGGTTTGCCGTTTAATTTGTTTGTCTGCCTGTGCGAATACGCTGAGCCCGTTTCGGTTTTTCTACTGTTGTTTGCCCTGTCGCTACGGATACAGCACATATTAAGGACCATTCTCGGAGTTGACAGTCGTGAGCCTTAGGATCGGTGTAGTCAAGTTCGTAAATGTCGAAAAAGGGTATGGTTTTATCACGCCGGACGGCGGAGGCGCGGATGTGTTCTTTCATATCACCAGATATTCTGGGCATATCCAGTTCAGCGAGCTGAAGCCGGGAATGCGGGTCAAGTACAACGACGAGCTCAACGGCGATAGAGTAAGAGCGACGATCGTCAGATATGAGACGCCGCAAACCGAATCCGGCGGATGACGTCGAGAACCCGGGATTTTGAAATGAGCATCGACGAATCGCAGGGCCAAACGCCGGTCGATATACAGACGGCGGTCAGCTCAGGCCAGCTGCTTAACTCTGTGTTGGACCTTGTGAAAAGGCAGCTCATCTACTATGCCTACCTGCACGGTTACAGGCCCAGAGCCGCTTCCACCTATCGCGCCAGGGAGCGGATGCTGTACGAAATGCAGACGCCGTACGCGGAGTCCGTGTCGAAGAAAGTCGATGCAGAGCTGGACCAGCTAGTGGATACGGTCGGCCAATGGCTCGGCTTTCCGAAAAATCAGCGGAAATCGCCTGAAAACAGGGCGCTGATCAAGACGGTCCTGAAGCAGATAGAGAAGTACTTTCCAGGCACTTTGGACACGCTGCTGGCTCCGAACGGTTCGGCGTCCGAGCTGGCCGGGTTCGTGGCCGCTTCCCACGCCGCAACTGACCCGCAACTGTCCAGGAAAGCTCCCGACGGCAGGACACTGGCGGAATATCTGACGGACTACATCTACAAGCATTTTTACTCCGACCAAGACAAAGAAATCCGTCTGCAGAAAACGCGTGGGCTGACCGCCGGACAACTGGGCGGCGTTTTGTACCATCTGACGGAGAAAGGTGTAATCGACCCGGCGGTCGACACTCCGGACCAGATTGTCAAAAAGCTGGAGTATTTCGTTCCGGCTGTCGGAGAAGCACAGCGCTGGCTCCAAAAGACCAAACCGGACGCCGATTTGCAGGATGCAGTGAATTTCACTGTGACATTCAATTCGATGCTGCCGCCGTCACCGTCCGGCTTTGTGGAGAAAGACTATCTTCTTAAGAATCTCTTAGCTGATATTCGGAAGAACGAGCTGTTAGCGCATCAGTTTTCGTCTGGAGCTCCTGGCGCCCTGCCTTCAGAGGAGGCAGTCAAACAACACAAGAAAAGAGTGCAACAGTTGCGACAGTCCGAGATGGGTGCTTACTATGGGGCCATACTAGCCGCTAAAAAGATGGGTCTCATAAAGTCCCGATCCAGGGCAGGCTACCTGGCGGAGAAGATAGAGAATGGCACGCCTGTCGTCTTCAGAAACAGCAGCGAGGTTGTCGACGCCTTGGTCAGAAGCGGTGTGGCGCCGAATATAGCCACGCAACTCGTGTCTAATCCAGAAATGACCTCCCAGTACCTGACAGGGGGCAATGTCGATCTGGCTATGACAGGCGCTCAGAGCGTACAGGCTCGTCGCAACATGTGGCAGCTGTTTAAGACGTACCGCAAGGCGGGCCTTAAGGGTGGACCAAAAGCCGCTTTCAACCTCAGTCTGGCCCAGACGGCCGCCGCATACGGCTATCCTGACGTTGAGCAGTTCAGGCAGATGGTGCTGATGATGCCGCCCGGGACGATGGCTATGCCGACGGAGAGCTGGACGCCGCAGCGGTCGTGGGTGGCGCGTACCCTCCCGCCAACCACCAACCCGATAACGGCCAAAACGCTGCCGACGCTCAGTACAATGGTTTCTGAGGAAATACAGTACCCAGAGCTGGCTCCAAGCGTCGGTTCGCTGCAGAGAATCATTGCGACGATGAAGGATATTGCGAAAGAACCGCCGGAATCGAAGTCGGAGACGTTGTCCTCTTTGATCAGCGGCGCGGTCGACCTTACCAAGTCTGAAAACAAGCCGCTCAAAGACGTCCCAACCACGGAGATGGTGTTCTGACATGCCAAGCAACGTCCGCAATATAGAGCCAGGCGAGGAGGCGGTCGGTATCCCGTCGCGGAAGTACTACGGCTCCTTGGGATTGCGGCCGGGGGAGCTTCTGGACCTTATTGTCCAGGAGCATAAAGCCCATAGAGCCGGCAAACACTACGATATCCGCATAGGCGACCCGACAAGGGGGTTGTTCAGCTGGGCGTCGAGAAAACCTTGGCCGCAACCCGGCGAGAAACGGCTGGCTATCCAGCAGCCTGTCCATGCGTATTCGTACAAAGACTTCGAAGGGGTCATAGGCCAAGGTTACGGAAAGGGTGTGGTGCGGAAGGAAATGGAGAGGCGGATCGTCATTACAGCCGCCTCTCCGAATATGATCCATTTCACTACGGCGGATGAGCGTTTTCCGGAGCGGTTCGTTCTGATTCGTCAAAAAGGCGAAGGGAAAAACGCCAGATGGCTGCTCCTCAACGTGACCCAGTCCGACGGACCGGAATACGATAAACCGAAGATCAAAGAAGTTCCGGCAAAGGACGTCGATGAGTTCATTCGGCAGATGAAAGACGGCGACAGCCTCCAAGAGAAGATCGACGGTGCGCATGGACTAATTAAACTGCTGAATAACCATATCGAGGTCATCAGTATCCGCAAATCAAAGAGCGGACGGTCGATCGTTCATACGGAACGCATCTTCCAAGGCGTCAGACCGAAAGTGGAGGATAAGGCGATCCAAGATACGGTGATGGCCGGCGAGATCTGGGGTGAACGTGGGGGGAAGGCTATACCCCCACAGGAGTTAGGTGGGATACTCAACGCCGCCATCGAGAAAGCGATCCAGAAGCAGAAAGAACTGGGCGCCCAGTTGAAGGTCTCCCTCTTCGACCTTTACCGGCTGGCCGGCAAAGATGTCCGCGAGATGCCGTATCAGGAGAGGATCAAACTCATCAAGGAGCAGGTGCTGCCGAAGCTGCCGGACCGTGTTTTCGATATTGTCGAGCAGGCCACAGACAGCGACAGCGCCAGAAAGCTCTGGAAGCAGATCGCCAGCGGCAAGCACAAGCGCACCCAAGAAGGCGTCATTCTGCGTCCGGCGGAGGGCCAGCCAGCCAAGGCCAAACTGTTCAGCGAACATGATGTTGTCATCAGAAGGGTGTTTCCAGGGGAGGGGAAATACCGCGAAAGAGGGGTCGGCGGCTTCGAATACTCCTATGATGCGTCCGGACCGATTGTCGGACGGGTCGGCACAGGGCTCTCAGATGAGCTTCGGGAGGATATGTTTAAGAACCCGCAGGCGTATATTGGTAGATGGGCGAGAGTTACCGCCCAGGGAAAATTCCCGTCTGGAGCGTTAAGGGCCCCGTCGCTCCTCTCCCTTCACGAAGATAAACCAGAGGTAGAGGTCCAAGAGCCCGAGATTTTGAATCCGGATTCAAAAACAATGAAAACAGCTCACGTCAATGTGCCTGATCGGCTGCGATGGGAAGACCTACCCACGGCCATCGAGCAGGTCTATCACCGTTACAAACCGAGGGTGATCCAGGAAATCACCGCCAATCCGTTCGCAAACAGTTGGCAGGTTGAAACCCCATTAGGGGCTATCAAGGTGGCCAACTCGCACTGGTCGCCATTCTCCTTCGTGTACGACGCCCTGGTAGAGCCAACAAAGCCGTTCGGCGGCCCGACGCCGCTGCTGCTTTCGCTTGTCGGCGGCGCCTACGGCGCTGGTCTGGGCGGCCTGGGAGGGCTAATTTACGGCAGTCTCGCAAACACACTGGGCGGGCGTATGGTGGAGACGCCGACAGCGGTTAGACGCCTAGCTATTCTGGGGGGGCTCCTTGGGGCTCTACCGGCCCTGACAGTAGGGCTGTCCAGGGCGCTGCACGGACGCGGGTTGAAAGGGTTTACAGAAAAATGGCCAGAGGAAAGCCAGAGCGGTATGGCCAAGGAAAGCCAGGCGGCTGTCCCGGTTTACGTTGTCAACGAACCCCATTGGAGGGATACCGTATTTGAAGATCGGTTCCTGACGGCGTCCGAAAAAGCGCTCGCTGCTTCCCCTGTCTACGCGTCGTCACTGGCTGCCGGGAGAAGCAATGTAACTCCTGGAGAAATAGGGTATACTACACTCAAAGCGGGCCTTGGTTCGCTTCTCGGATACATGATCGGCAACATCGCCGGAAGCGTTCTATCGCTGTCGCCCGATATGCGGGAAAAAGTCAGAAATACGGGTATGCTCGCCGCTATGTTGCGGAGCGTCTTCTAGGAGATACGCTATGCGTTCGGTTGTATTTTGGTTGTTCTGCTCAGCACTGATGCTTCTTGGTTGCACACAGGAGCCGCCTATGCCAGACCCTGCTCCAACACCTGATGTACAGAAGGAACTTGATCTCAGGATCGAAGGCGCCACTCAGATTTCTACTGAGGAAAACGCCATCTACACAGTGAACGGGCTGCCGAAAGAGCGGCTCAACTGCGCTAAAGTCTATACTTGGCCGCGTGACAGCGTTTTTATCATGGCCGGTCAGACGTGGGAGAGTAAACCGTTTTTGCTGTTCAATGCCAAAAAACCGGGCAGCTACCTCATCTGGGTGGTTGTGTCTGCTTCTGACGTACGTGGCTACACTGAGTTGCCGGTCAATGTAGTCGCTAACGTACCTCCGAAACCGGACCCCAATCCCGGTCCGAACCCCGGCCCCAGCCCAGAGCCTAATCCCGGTCCGAACCCTGATCCTACACCCAAACCTTCTCCGAAACCGAACCCCGATCCCGAACCGAAGCCTACCCCCAAACCGACCAAGATTTGCCTTGTGGTCGTTGTCGACGAGAGTAGTAAACGCACCCCCTCTATAGCCAGGGTGATGTTCGACAAAGACGTCGAGCAGTTCATCACTTCCAAGGGCTGGAGATACTATAAGCTGGATAAGGACACCGTAGACGCGGAGAATAAGCCTCCCGAACGGTTCGTAGGCTTTATTAGACGAGCCGAAGCCAAAGGTTTACCGTGGGTAATGGTTATTGATGAGGCCAGCGAAGTGGTGTCCGAGTTTGGGTTGCCGCAGACGGTCGAAGAATTCATCAACAAACTGAAGGAGTCGGCGGATTGAGATGTTGTACCGCACAGGTCTGCACCCGAGAACTATTCCGTATGGATCAATATGCCCAGTTTACTCGGAAGTTCACCCGTTGGTGCCTCGCCAGCGGTGGCAAGCGATCTCTTTAAGACATTATGTCGATTATGTCCTAGACCAAAACGGCTATAACAGTTGCGTCGGTGCAGCCGGCGTAGCCGCCGTCATGGCCGCCAGACGACAGCTGGGGCTCAGCCCGATTGAGCTGTCGATCGGCAGCCTATACGGCCAGATCAACGGCGGCGTTGATCGCGGCTGTGAACTGCACGCCTCTGTCATGGCGTTGAAAACGATCGGTTGTTGTCCGGTGGATGTCATTCAACACTGCAACTGGCAACAAAAGTACTGGCCGAAAGGCTGGAAAAAGATCGCTAAACAGTATCGCATTGTCGAGGCATACGATTGTCAGACGTTCGACGAGATAGCCTCCGCCTTGCAGTGCGGCTATGTTGTTTGTTACGGGATATTCATCCCATCGTCCTTTATGGACGTAAAGTCGGACGGGATTGTTCCATCCCGAGTACGATACAAGGACATCATCGGCGCTCATGCGATGCTGGCTATCGGGATGAAGAAAATACGGCGTCGGTGGTATCTAGAAACCCAGAACTCCTGGGGCGTCAAATGGGGGAACAACGGTTTCTGTTACATTCCTGAAAGCTATCTCGACGTTCCGCAAGTCGATGCGTGGGCGTTGAGAGTCACTACTTTTTGCGGTAATGGTGAGGGGAAAAAAGATGAGTGAACAACTATCGTTTGGGGAGTTTTTCTTTGGGTTGAAGCCACGCGACGTCTCCTATGGTGAGGTCGCGCCTATCTATTCAGAGCGGCAGCCGGTCGTTCCTAGGGCACAATGGCAGGAAATCTCGTTGAAGCATTACGTACCGCGGATTCTTGACCAGGATGGGCAGGGAAGCTGCGTAGGAGCCTCCGGAGTGGCCGCTGTCATGGCAGCCAGACGCCAGATGGGCTTGGAGGACGTAGAGCTATCCATCGGCAGCCTTTACGGTCAGATCAACGATGGCGTCGACGAGGGGTCTACGCTCAGCCGGTCGATCCAGGCTCTGACGAACGTCGGGTGCTGTCCCGTCTCTCTTATTCCGCACTACACCTGGCAGCAGAGCAAGTGGCCTAGGAACTGGATAGATACCGCCAGGCTCTATCGCATAACAGAGGCTTACGACTGCACCAACTTCGATGAAATCGCCTCTGCTATCCAGTCCGGATTCGTCGTAAGCTACGGAATTCCGGTGACGAAAGGCTTTGTCGAGAACGTGAGCAAGGACGGGTACGTGCCGGTGAATGTAGTCAACATCGTCGGACTTCACGCCCTGCTCGGGATCGGGCTGCATAAGCACGACAACAGATGGTGGATCGAGACGCAGAACTCCTGGGGTACAAGATGGGGAAAGGGCGGCTTCGGCTACATTCCTGAGACGTATTTTACGACAAGATATGCTGTGGACGCTTGGGCGCTGCGGGTGACAGTATGCTCCGCCAAAGACAACGGCTATCTCGAGGAACCGTTCAATGGGAAAAAGCAGACCAGGTGACATCCCAACCACGCTCGACACCTGCCAGGCGTACATGATCGGTTTCTTCTCCTACAGGGAGAAGATCGACGAAGCCGACAACCCATATATGTTCGGGGACGAAAGCTACTGGCAGTGGAGAAGAGGGTGGTACGCGGCCAAAAAAGAAGCGAAGCCGCCTTGGTGGAAAGATTATGAGCTGCTCGCCGTCGTCATTTTGGGGGTCTACGCGTTGACGCTGGCCGTTGTGAATATAGTCGGAGTACAGGTCGGTGCGTTGGAGATGTTACTTGTCGCCATTTATTCCGCAGCGTCAGTCATGTTCAGGCTTGCCAACAAACCAGTTCCGTCTTATATGCCGGCTCCGTTATTAAAGAGGATGGCCAATGTGCGAAGAGAATCAGAACAACCAGAACCGGCCCGACAAGCCGAAAGACCAGCCGAGTAACACAGGGCTGGCGGTTCCAGGCATTCTCAGCGCTATCGCAACCGTTATTGCGGTTGTGCTCAAAATACTCGGAGAGGCTGTCTTTATCGTCTGGACCGTGTTGAAGTTCCTGTTCGACCAGGTGGCTTACATCGTGCAGCAGTATCCGAAAGAAAGTCTTGGATTCCTGCTGGGTTCGGCCCTAGTCGCCTCCGTTTGGCTGTTCGGATGGATCGGATGCAGTACCAGCGAGCCGGAGTTCGTAGAGGTTTACTACGCCGACGTTGCTAAAGTTCCGGAAGGTGGAATAATCGCTATTCGGTCCGGCCCGCTCGGCCTAAAGAAGAAGCTGGTATACCTGGCGGATGTCGGCGTGCCGTCCTTGACGGAACCGTTCGGGTCTGACGCTCAGAAGTTCGTCCAGTCTATGGTCGCCGGTCGCCGGATCTGCGTCAAAAGGAAAGCATACCAGCCTGAAGGCTCCGGTATCGTGTTTCTGCTTAACGGCGACTGTGTCCAGCAAAGGCTCGTCCGTATGGGTTATGCCTACTGTCGAGGTAAGCTGTGGCGGGACGAAGAGAAACAAGCCAAAAGCGAGAAGCTGGGTATATGGAGCGTCAGAGGATTCACGGGGCAAGAGGACGAACCGCAACCAAGTGAAAACAAGCAGCCAAGCAGCGGCATTTAGAATTGGGAAGGCGCACGCCTTCCTGTACTTTAGCTACAAGCACCTGGCCAAAGCGGCGTAGTTCTTCTTTTCAAGACCTGATAGTCAGGTTTTCTGAAGAAGTACGTCGTTTTGGCCAGGTGCTTTTTTACGTTTAGGGTTGCTTGTTTTTACTTAACCGTAACCGTCATGGCGCAGCAGGCAGGAGCCTGCAAGGTCTCTGGGCGGTTTGATTCGCTGGCGCTCACAAACGCATGACGGGGTGTTATGGCTGAAACCATTATCGATGTGCCGGCAGCGAATGTGCTGATACCGACGTTCCGCGGTCGTATGCCCTGCAGGATTAGGTGGAAAGAGAAAGAGCTGCCGTCCGCCAAAGTCAAAATCATTGACTTGCCAAAACCGGACGGAGGAACCAGGCGAATCTATTCGCCGGACAGGCACCTGCGATTTCATCTTCGCTACATGGCTAGAGCGTTCAATCGGCTGTTCGAGCTTATCAAAAGCAACCAGGTGAAAGGGAGCCTGGAGCGCATCGTATTCGAAGCTGTCTGCGCTTTCGTGCGACGAGGCGACCCGGTCTCTGCGGCTTTAAGACACTCGCCGTATGTCTACACAATCCAAATAGATATCCGACGATGCTTCGATTCGATCACTCCGGATATCCTATCCGCCGGGGTGCACACGTGCCCGGTTGTCTCCAACTACGCCGGCCCTCTCAGCAGTAACAAGACCGGCTTGTTTATAGACGGCCATCTGCCGCAAGGGTACTCGACCAGCCCGATGCTTTGCAACTTCGCGCTGCTCGGAGCGGATTACTTCGCCGTCTCGGCGCTGAAAAGCAAGGAATCGAGATTCGTCTACACCAGATACGCCGACGATATTACTGTATCGGTGAATAATAAAGATCTTGTAGACTATGCCATCGGCGCTGTTGTAGGGGCGTTGGGCATCTACGGCTTGAGCACAGCAGAAGACAAACTCAAAGTGCAGTGCGGCCGGTCGAACAGGAGACGGATACTCGGCGTATCCGTAGACGATATGGGCGTTTACCCGACAAGGGAGACGGTCCGTAGACTTCAGCGATTGCAGCGGGTCGACGCCCGTCGAGGCTATAAAAGCAGTCAAACGCTGGGCCTTGAAGCCTGGGTAAAACACATAACAGATGTCAGGGACCAGTTCCAAATGGAACTGCAAGACAAGATTATGCGGGATCTGAGGAGAAATAATGACTAAAAACAATGTGAAGGTCGAGAAAATCACCCTCTCGCAAGGGCGTACCACCGTAATAAAAGTCGGCGGCCAAGAGGTCGCCATTACCCCGGTGAAGCTGAGAGGCAACCGGGCATCGCTTCGCGTCAAATGTTCAGAAGGCGTCACTGTGAGCCATCTTGACGACGATGATGAACCTTACAACGGAGAGTCTTACAACAATGATGACAACAATGGGTAAAGGACGATTGCTCGTTTTGTCCATGAATGGAGAACGTGTCTCCATTCGCATTCTAGACATTATTAAAAAGGTTCCCAATTCGCAGAAAGCGGAGTGGAACAAGAACAAGGTCGTAGTGCAGGTTGAACGCGAGAAAGAATGACTCTACACCACAATTGACCCTGGATAGGAGGACTCAATGGGGGAGTTCGGCGCTATTGAGCTTGCAAGTATATTGATGCAAGCTAAATACGGTCGCAATGATAAGTCGCGGTTGGTTCCTTATATTGTCGGAGACCCCGGCGTCGGGAAGACCAGCACCATTGAGCAGTTGGGAAAGTCGTTCGAGGCCGTCTATGGTACTGAGGTGCCTGTGATCACGATTAACCCACACATGTACGACCCGTTCGAAGTGTGCGGGTTGCCTGCGATCGTGAATGACAGCTACAAAATCACAGCGCCGCCGTGGTTTACGGATATTCGGGACTATGACGGGCCGGCGATTCTTCTACTGGATGAGATATCATCCTTGTCGACGGCTTTGCAATCGAAGCTGTTGAGATTGCTCGCACACGGCGAGCTGAATTACAAGTTGGGTTTGCCGGCTACGACGATGGTGATTGCGGCCGGCAACCCGTCACAGACGGCGACGGATGCATTCCTGTTCGATCCGGCATTCTCAGCCCGGTTGTGCTTTATAAAATGGGATGCGCAATCCAGCTTCGATTACTGGATGAGAGGCATGATCTCTGGATGCCAGTTCGAGCCGCCGACCATTCCTGTACTGCCGGCCGACTGGAAGAAACTGCTGCCGATCTGGGGCGCCTGCATCGCGGGGTTCGTCCGAAGCCATATGGAGTTTGAATGCCATCCGAGTGAAGGCAACGAACCCTGGCCGACCAGACGGACCTGGACCTACGGTGCGGTCGCCTGCGCCGCTGTTGAAGCCTGCGGGGGCAGCAACGAAGAGATCGGTATGGTGCTGACCGGCTGCGTCGGGCAAAAGGCCGCGGGAGCGCTTATGAGCTGGAAAGAGGTGCAATCGGTCGTCGACGTGGAAGAGCTGCTGCAGGACGCTGTCCGCAGGGTACAGAATGGCAAAAAGGTCTTGTTGCCGGAAGCCGCCGTCAGACGATTGGACATCGTTTTCGCCATCGTCGCGGCTCTTCTGAGCTGCCTGTATCGCGATACGACTGATGATCGCTATAATGCTGTCTGCGCGCTGCTGACGGCGATGTGTGACGCCGGCTTTTCCGAGGCTGCGACTTACGGCGCCATTGCGCTGTTCGAGCAGCACCGTCGCAAACTGCCTGCCGACCTGCTTAAACGGTTGCAGACGGTTCACAGTTACATACCGTTCAAGTCTTAGATTATGGAGCAGTTATGGAGAGTAAGGAGTACCATTTCGCAATAGCCGGAGCGAAGCAATGGCTCATACGGAAGCTGCCGGCCCTAGGCTGGTTCATTGAAACGCTTCCGTGCGTCGTCACCAAATCGTGCCCAGGCGTAGCCGCGTCAAAAAACGGGGTGGTGTATGTCCATCCGATCGTCATCGACGAGCATGTCGCCATTCTGCCTTTCCTTTTGATGAGGGAGATGGCTCAGATACTTCTGAATCACAGTAAAAGAAGGGCTTTCTCAGGCATACCGCCGACGGTATGGACTCCGGCAGCCAGAATGGCGATCTATTGTCTGCTCGGCTCGGCTTGTATGCTACCGGCTCGTACGAAGGCGGAGCAGATCGGCCTGTTGGATCCGAGCGATTTCAATATGCCGACCGGCTGTAATGCGGAGCATTACGCCGACCTCATAATGAGCAACTCGCTGTCTTTCGACTTCGCTGGGCCCGGCGAAAACGACAAATCCGAAGGAACGGATACTGGCGAGAAAGAAAGCGGCTCTGCAGGGAGCAGTAAAAACGCCGATGCTGAAGACGACCAAGACGGCGGGACGGCTGAAATCGACCTGAAGGCCGGCGGCAGCGCTGAGGACGGCTTGCGACGGCCGTGGGAGACGCAAGAGGACCGGGCGCGGCCTGCGTTCTGTATGCAGCTCTCCATCGAGGAAGCCCAACAAGCTATGCGAGGCGCGATCGGCGCCGGCTTCGACCGGCTGCTGGGCCAGTACGCCGGGAAAGTGGAGGGAGCTTCCAAGTTGCTCCAGCTGATCAAGCCCGACGTCGAGTTCGGTCGTGGGCAGACGCAGGAGTACAACTATTCGAAAATCGCGAGGCGGTCGCAGCTCGGGTACGGTTATGCGGTCGGCAGACCGAGAGCGCTCCTACCCCGTATGGACACGCGCAGCTACAAGGCGGCGATACTGATTGATACATCCGGCAGTATGTCGGAAGAGCAAGAGCTGGCAAAAGTCGCCAAGCTGGTATGGGCGATGGCGTCCTTGAGAGCTGGGCTGTTTCACGTGTTCGTCGGAGACACAGAAGTAAAGGCAAGCACTGTGCTCCGTACGGCCAAGGAAAAGCTCAAGTTCAAAGGAGGCGGCGGAACCTCTCTGGACCAGATAATCAATCAAGTGCTTCAGACGATTCCGGAACGCCCGATCCAGCTGATCATATTCACGGACGGCTGGACGCCGTGGCCAGCCCAACGACCGTCCGGCGTGTTCGCGAAAGTCGTACTGACCAAAGACCCCTCCAGTTACTATCCGGTCCCGGACTGGATGGAGACATACAAACTGGAGGAATTCATAGCGTGAGCCGTACAGCAAGCAGGCAGTCCGGTCTGCTGGTATCCTTCATGTATGGAGTGTGACATCGGAGAATACTCGACCATGCAGCGTGGCGGGCAGTCGAGCCCGCCGGTAAAGGATCGAAACTGCATTCAGTTGCAGCCTGCGCTCGGGGCGAAAGCTCCACACTGGTTTCGCTTTCGCCCCTCGCTCCGCCCAACTGAGCAGCTTGTGCATGGTTGATGAGTCGGCCGGCGCTGAACCGCGCCGGCCGACTTCTTTTTTATAGTGACTGAGGTTCGAATGCGGTCCAGAGATGTCTTAGGAGGCGACAATGAGGTTCTATCTGAGATCCGCCAAATACTACCCGCAATTCGTTGCAGCGTTGAGCGGATATAGACAGGCCGAATCAGAAGGGCCGTACATGGCCATTATGAGGAGTTTTGTAAAAGCGGAATCTCGGGAAGAGTTCCTGAAACGCTGTGCGAATTACAATGGGCTTCGAACCAAGGTCAATAAGGTTATTGCCCATGTCTTTCCTTCTATCGTCCCGACACAGCATACGAAATTCGGGGTGATCGAGCTTCAAGATTGCTACGCAGCGCTCAGTAAGTCGGCTATAGACAAGTTCGCAAAGATGATACCGGAGCGGTATCTGATCGAATCGGCTTTGGCGAACTGCATCGACTACGTTCCAGAGCCGCTTATGGAGTGTATACATACCTGCCGACCGATACCCGATGAGGCGATCAGATCTGTAGAATCCGACGGCAAACTCCGTGCGGAGATCAGGCAGCGCGTTCTGGAGACATTTGCTTCCGGCGGGGCGGTGCGTCTGAATTTCTCGGTTGTCGGCCGTGTTATTCCTTGGGAAGAGCTGGCTGTCGCAACAGTGCTGGCCATGAGAGATATCGACTTCGTCCCGCCCTCGCACTGGTATTTCCTCCTGTCTGATCTGCCGCCGCACTGCAGTTTCGGTTGGGCGATCGTCAAACTGTTCCCGGAGCTCAGGCTGGATTTCTCGGCGATATCGCAGATCTGCTGCTGCAATAACTTTCCGAGTATATTGCGGCGATTGGATCTGGCCGGCTTCTACCAGGCTGCGTTTTTCATCGACCGGCGCAACTATATGGACAGCCAAGGCTCGGACTCAAGTGAGACTGTCGGACTCGCGGGAGCTGAAGACGTGATCGAGAAGGCGGCTTACTACTACGGATTGAGCTGCGCCTGCCGCCATCGGGACATAATCGTTATGGAAGCTCTGGAGCGAGGACTGATCGAAACGGCGGCCAGAGCCGCCTTCCACTATGCGGACATATTGTCAGCGAAGGCGATAGCCGCTCTGCGGGACTGCAAGGCTACAAGGCCTGTCGCCGACATGGTGGAGAAGTTGCAGTCTTGGCAGCCGCGGCGAGGGAATAACGTGCCAGCCGTCAAATTCCAGAGCCATCTGTCATCGTCAAGATCGAAGGAAACTGTCGATGAAGCCAGTTCTTGACACGCTCTATGAGTCGCCTGGTGAGGTAAAGTTTGCGGACGCGCCGGATACGCCCCTTGTGGCCGCCTGGTTTGCGCCGAAGACTGTTGAGGATGTCGTCTACAAGAGCAGACAGCACCCATATTTCGGTATTGTTAACTATTTCAGGCTGTTGCCCGAAGAAGTCCGACTGGAGTTCATTAGGAACTACCCGACGACCTTATTGGTGACGGAGTCGTCGTTTATGACGAAAGAAGAGCTGCTGATGGCGGCCAGGCTGTCGCCTGTGACGGCTCTACAGACTGTTCCGCACCGATTCAGTCCGGAAGAGGCTGCAGAGTTGCTTGAGATAGTGGCTAAATTCGGCAAAACAGCGCTGGTCAGAGGTACGTATTGCAACCCGTACATAGCGGCTGTACTGCTGGGCTTGTCGCGTGTTCGGAAGAACGAAAGCCTGGCAAAACGCTTGACCGACCAGTATCCGCTGTTGGCCGCAATAGCAGCTATCGCGGATCCGGAATGGAAGGTCGATCCGAAGTTCCCGAAAGAGGATTTTACGGAATATATATCGCATCTTGACAGGCAGCAACTCTTCGAAAGAGATGAATATCTTACCGACTGCCTTTATGCATTCCGTAACGCCGAAATCCATCGGTATACATGGTGCGAACGTCACTCTGGTTTGTACCGAAGACTGTGGGGTAAACCAAGTACGATATTCGAGCCGTTCAACATCTGGGTCGACTTGCCCAGGCTTGTGTTGGACTCCCATGATATCGGAGAGTATCTGACGGATGACGAGTTCTATCATTGGTGTGTGCGTGTGAAATCTGTGTATGAGTCGGTGGACTGGAGAACGGACGCTTCCGTCCGTTACGACCACTTTCCGGACTACAGACACTGCCCAAGCTCCAGTTTTCCGAGCCATACTAGCATGTTAGTCAGTTCTCCCCTTTTCCTGGTACCGCCGCAAGATCCGCAAAAGCTGAATGAGTTGTTGTCCCAGGCGGTCAACCTTATTAAGTCTGCTAGACCTGACTACATTCTATCGCAAGCGGAGTCGTACCTTATTACCAACCCCAAGCTGCTGGATATGTTACGTCCTCTGTTGGATGAAGATGACTATGACACTATCAATACGGCGCTTGTCATCCTGCGATTAAAACGCGGCGGGTAGCATCGTCGGACCGCAAAGCAAAATAATAACATCGACCATGCAGCGTGGCGGGCAGTCCAGCCCGCAAGGAGAGGGATGAATTCAAGGAATCAGACCCCTCGGCGACAGCAAGACTCCGGAGGGTCCTCCTCCGCTTGGACTGTCGCCTCGGGGTCTTCTCCGTATCTTGTGCATGGTCTAAGACCGGTCGGCTGGGTTATCAGCCGACCGGTCTCTTTTTCTAGCTGCTGTTGCCCGTAAAAAGGAGTCGGCTGTGAGATTCTACCTTAGAGCAACCAAGTACTACCAATATCTCGTTGCAGCGATTGAGGGGTATAACGGACTCGGGATGAGCAATCAGTATGCGGACGTCATGCTGGCTTTCGTCAGAAGCAAATCTCGTAAAGAGTTCTTAGAGAGCTGCACAAAAATAGGCGGGATGCGGAGCATAGCCAACAGTATCATTTTTCATATATTCCCGTCTATAATGCCGTCTCAGTCTACGGCTCTTACAGAGACCGCGATTGTCGATTGCTACGCGGCGCTCAGCTTGTCGTCTATGGACAAGGCGGCGGAGGATGCTCCGGAGCATGAAATACTCCGCGAAGCCCTTGCAAACTGCGTGGATTGCTACACTCCGAGGACCCTAATGCCGTACCTACATGTCTGTCAACCGATCTCGGAGGATGTAATCCGTTCGGTGGAGTCGGACGCCTCGTTTCGAGCCGAGATCAAACGGCAGATTATTGAGGCGTTCGTGTCCAACGGGGCTAAACAGTTGAATTTCGAGTTCGCCTATGACACGATTCCGGCGGAATATCTGGCTGTCGCGACGGCGATGGCGTTGAAAGAAATAGACTGGATCTGCCCGTCGCATTGGTTCTTTATTCTGAGCGACCTACCGCCGCATTGCAGCTTCGGCTGGGCGCTGACTCAACTGTACCCGGAGCTCAAAATGAACTTTTCAGCCGTATCCCAGATATGCTGTTGCAACAACTTCCCTGCTATGGTGAAACAGCTGGATATGGCCAGTTTCTACCAGACGCGGCCGTTTATACATCACCATCAACTGCAAGGCACAAAGATGCGGGTCATAAAAACCCGTCAGGAACGAAAGATTCCGAAGAATGTGCCGACCGATAAAGAGCTGGTTTTCAGCGGCGATATGACCGAATACAGCCACTATTACGCTTGGAGCTGCGCTTGCCGCGGGCGGAACCTGCTTGTTCTGAGAGCCTTGGAGCAGGGTATGTTCGAGACCGCCGGCAGAGCTGCTTTCCACTATGCGGATATATTGTCCAAAGAAGCGATCACCGCTTTGCGAGACTGCACGACGACCAGACCGATCTCTGAGCTGGTGGAGAAGTTGCAGTCCTGGCAACCGCAAAGCGGGAAACAGGTGCCGGCTGTCATGGTTTACGAGAAAAAGCGTTCCGAGTCGAAAGAGCAGTCCGTATGACAGCGTCACTTTTGGGGCAGTCGTATGAGCTGAAAGCTCATATCGAGGCGCGCGATTCGTCGAACAGCTCTCTGACAGCCGCTTGGTTCGAGCCGGCGGTCCTGGGCGACGTTGTGTACAAGAGCAGGCAAAGCCCATATTTCGGGGCCTGTTATTATTTCAGAATACTGTCCGCTGTTTCAGGCGAGAGGGATAAATAATGAGCTTCAAGAGTTTGCTGACAGCCAAGTTCTATAATCTGAACGATTATATCAGAACAGACACGTCGCCGAACAGCCCTCTAATGGCCGCCTGGTTCGAGCCGGAGACGCTGGACGACGTCGTGTACAAGAGCAGGCAGAGCCCATGTTTCGGGATTTGCTACTACTTCACAGTGCTTCCGGCCGACGTAAGAATGGAGCTCATTAGGAGCTACCCTACGACGGTACTGTCTGTACGGGCCAGGGATATGACCAGGAGCGAGCTGATGACGGCGGCAAGGCTGTCGCCTGTTTTCGCTCTTAGTACGGCGCCGTACCGCTTTCGACCGGAGGAGGCCGCCGAGCTGCTGCGATGCATTCTGAGGAGCGGGAAGGCGGTGCTGACCTGTCGTGCGGAATCTTACCTGTTGGCCATAATGTACGGGCTCGCGTGCGCGAGAAAGAACAAGGAGATGGCGGAGAGCCTTGTCAACAGCAGTCCTGTGTTAGCTGCAGTGGTTTCTGTTGCGGACCCGGAATGGCGCATCGAGCCTGATCCTTCTGTGCGGGAATTTCGTGCTGAGTTTATCGAGTGCCTCGCCGGCTTACGGTCCTCTGCTATCCGTTCCAACAAATACTCCAAACCTGTTGGATATCTTGCGAGCGCCGATCTGCGTAAGGAAAGCCGGTATAACGCCTGGTGGGAAACACCTATTCTGGTGTTCGAGCCGTTCCATATCTGGATCGACTTCCCGTCGGTTGCCGACCCGTCGATGAAATACGATGTCAGCGGGAATATAGGCAACAACGGATTCGTCAACACGCTGGATATACTCGACCCGCGCGTAGCGACCGGCTACAAGACGAAGTATAACTGGCGGTACGATCATTTCCCTTCCGAAAAGAGCTTTGTTTATGCCTCGTTGGCGTCGCTTCCTCCGATGGATTCGAGCCGGCTGCGCGATCTGCTTATGTGGTTACTCGACCCGTCGGACCGATCTGCGAGAAAAGCGAAGATCAAGGTTAGGCATAATAGGTTCTTCTCCGAAAGCACGAAGTTTTTGAGACTACTGCGGCCGATTATGACCAAAGACGACTACGAGACGGTCGTTACCGCAATCACGATAGCGAAACTGGAAGGCACGGTGTGAAACAAACCGGGCGCTGATGTTCCGCGCCTCACCTCGCCAGGTTGTTTCGAGGCGTGCGCCTCGGCCTGGTCCGGCATCCCCACAAAGAGGGGTGCTCGTCAGCGCCCGTTTGATTATATTATCGCCGAGGAACGATTCGATATCGCATAGCACGGCGGGCAGAAGCCCGCTAGACCGAGGACCGGGTTCGCTGGCACCGACCGTGCTTCGCGCACTTCGCCGCTCGGGTGCCCGTTCACGTATGCGATATGCAGTCTGCAAAGCACAGCATGCAGTCGAGCCTGCTGTGTACGTAGCCTTAGGATTGTCCATCTTTTCGCAAGAGGAAGTCGGACGGCTGGAGATAAGAAAGGACAGAAGAATGAAAGTAGCGAAGACTACCAGTTATCTTGTGACTTTCGATGACGGCAGGTGCTTTGAATTAGAGCACGAGCCTTGCAAATGCTGCATCACCCGGTACGACTGCAACAACGACGTGACCGTTATCGGTTATTTGAGCCATGATCCGTATATGGAAAATCCGTTGGACACCACCGACGTGCTTGGAAAAATCTACGACGGCAGATGTAAGAGCTTGGATAGATGTCATTATTTGAGCGCTCTCGGATACAATGCCGACGGCGACAAAATCGGTGATGGCAACCCGTATGCGGTGCTCCTGAGCGTCTACTCCCATAGTGGGGAGGTGTGGGCCGTCGCCGGTTCGTCTGAAGAGTCAATGTTCCCGGATCCACAATGGGATGTCAGTTTCAGCGCCGGTGTTTGGGTTCCCACGGAGGAGTTGATGGAAAACATCGAGTATAACGTCTGGGCATCGCTGCTTCCTGAGAGAATAGACGTGCATTGGGCGAACGGCGATGTCGAGCTGACAATGCCGGACGGCAAACGTCGTAAGGGGTATAAGTCGTTCGTGTCGGCGGCAAAGGCCGCTGCTCGGCGGCTCGGTATAAAGCCGGACCGAAAAATGCTCGAGGCAAAGATACGAAAGGAGTGCGTCGAGGCGGCCGGACACGCAGTCGATGTCCTCAATAAATGGCTCATGGGGGATTGCTGGGGCGTCTGCGTGGAGGCGTTCAAAGGCGAGGATTCCTTCTACGCCGACGACAGCTGGGGCTTTATTGACCATGCCGACTGCGAAAGGTTGATGAAAAGCAACGTGGAAAGCCTTCTGAATTTTCTGAAGAAGGACGGCACGATAAACAGCTACAAGAAGGTGCAGTAGGCGGTTTGAATCCGGATTCAAAAACACAACGGTAAGACAGGAGCCGAAGGATGTTTATCATTTCAGCTTCGCTCGAATACAAGAACAGCGAAGACTATGAGAACGCAAAAAGGCAGATTGCCGAGATTGCCGGTTGGACGATCGGCGGCGTTAAAAACGGCCAAATCGCAGACTATGTCTACGTAGATGATTGCAGTAACCGACTCATTATTGAGTATGGGACATACTGCAAAATAGGATGGTTATTCGACTCGGAGATCTGCAGTCGGGAAGGCTGGGTGCCGTTGCAGCGCGGCTCCAAAGGATATGCCGTCTGCGCGTGTACGGACTGCAACAAAGTCGTCGTTATCGTCAACGGCGAGATCAAGGAAGAATTGCCGCTGGATGACTTCTACGATCGCACCTTGCAGCCTCCACAGGACGATGAAACCGACGAATTCGCCGTCTGGTTGGAGTTCGCATTGGAGCGACGCATCCAAGATCTGCGGGAGAAACACTACCCTCTGTTGCCGAAAAAAGCAGTAATTGATGCAGACTGATAAAGTAGTAGTTGTTGTCGCAGCCGATCTCATGTATCCTGATCGGTCTGATTACGAGGGCGTCAAAAAGCGGATCATCGACAGTGGCTTTAGCGTGCGAGATATGGACGCCGCAATAGCGACCAAAAACGCCGGTGAAAAATGCGACGCAACCGGCCTGGCGCGTGATAATTGCGTCTGGGTAAAAGACGCCAACGCAAGACTCATCGTCCCTTACGGAGAGTACCGGGGCGTCGAACATCTATTCATCCAGTCGGATTCTTCCACACCGATATGGCATAGAGCGTTCGGTTTCGTTTTCCTCGTGTGCTTCGATGATCAGAAGCAGCGGGGCGATGTCATGTTCATCACCGACGGGGGTATCGTGGAGAAGACGACCATGTACAAACTCGTCCGATCCAGTGTCGCACAGCACCCAGAGATTCTGGACGAGTTCAAAAGAGCGATGTTCGAGAAGCATTGTATTTGCCTGCCTGAGAACAGAGGATACCCAGTCGAGTAGGATCACCATACCAGGCGCCGGCGCGTCTAGGTGTCCAAGTGGTTCTGAGGCGTGCGCTTCGGCTTGGGCCGTCTTCCCACACCAACTGGATGTCTGCCGGCGCCTGGTTTGTTTATGTCGAAATGAGGGGTTAGAATGGTCAGGGTATATGTTATCGAAAGTCGTCTGACGTACAAGGTTTAAGGGTACGGGCGGAGGTCGCCGCCCGTGTTCGTTTTGTCTTTAAGGAGTCCGTCGAATGAAGAGACAAATGGCCGAACGGCTGAAAGATTATATCCCCATTGTGGCGAAAATGCATCGTATAAGGGCCGACGTGAAAACGATCGAGAGCGATAAAGGCGACTGCGGCGTAAAGATCGCCGTGCGTGTCGGCAAGCACAGCGCGGCTAAAGAGATATTCGATGAGGCAGCGCTTGACGTCGATCAGACGAGTCGGCTGCTGTTTGATCTCGTTGCAACTGCGGCGGCCGCTATCGAGAAGGACGACCAGCTATGAGAGAAAAGACCGCGGATGACTTGGCCTTTGTCGTCAAACACGGATGTTTTCTGGCGAACGACAAACCTGAAGCGGAGGTAGTAAAGAAGGTCGATGCTCCAAGTGAGACAGACGCATACGGCATAAGAATCACTGTCCGGGCTGATGGGTGCAGTGCCTCTGAAGAGTTCTATGAGGAGGTCGGCCCTTCTCTCGATGAGACCATCGAAACCCTGGAAAAATGGGTAAGTAAGGTCTGTGACAAGGCTTATCGTATGGCGCACAAACACCCGGACAACGAAGGCCAGAAAAGCAACGAAGAGACGTCCGACGCGGAGGACGCCTCCGCCTGTACTGAACGTCATAAGCCGCCGGAAGACCACGGGAAGCGTACTCCAGACCCCGCTGTCTATATCTACGTGAAAGCGAAGATAAAGTGGAAAAAAGAGTCGCAGAAGAATTAGCCTGTTTCATTCCCTGCGCGGCCAAGTTCTACTATATGAATGCCGAAGCAGAGGTGATAAGAAGGAGCGCAAGAGCTGTCAGCAATTCGCGGTGTCAGCTGCTTGCGTTGCTGAAACTGGTCAGGGAGAGATTCGGCGATCCAGACTTGAAATCGGCTGACCGCAGCAGGTTGCTGAGTATGCTGCCTGAAGTGTACGGCGTAAAAATCACTGTCTACGACACGGAGCACGGCAGCGAGCACAGCGCGTCCACAGAGGTCTTCGACGATATCGACCTTTCAGATGAATCCAGCCTCGAAAAGGTCGACTGTTGGCTGAGAAGGACGTACTATAAAGCACTTAAAAAAGCAAACCAGAAAAGCGACCAGAGACCCAGTCGGTCTCAGCCTTAGTTCATCCGGCATTTTGAATCCGGATTCAAAACCCGACAACAAGGAGACGAACGCAGCATGAGCCAGATATTCATTCTTGAGGGCTTTTTGAAGTATAAAAAGCAAGAGGACTACGAAAACGCCAAGAAGACGCTGATCGACGGCGGTTGGCCGGTACGGGTCGTGGATGCCCCTGCAGAGGGGGGTAAAGACGACGGCGACTATATCCTGGTCAATGACACCAATAGGGAGATCCGCATACCCTATTCTGGTTATAGAAACCTCGGCCGGCTGCTCAGCCCGACCCTTTCCAGTATGATGGGCTGCAAGCCGCTTCAACACGGGTCCGAAGGATTCGTATTCTTTGCCAGTTTTGATGGTTGCACAGATGGCGGTATCATCGTGGACGGCGAAATCGTGGAAGAGGTCGATCTGGTCGACTTAGCTACAACCGAAGGAAAGGGTCCGCCGGAGATAAAGGATGACAACTACGACGACTACTTTGATTGGGAAAATGAAACACTGGAGTGGTACAAGCAGAGGGTTTATGACCGATATGTGCGTGACGAGTACCTTCGATAGCGTCCCTGCCACAACTCTACTGAAAGGAGAGATTTATGTTGGAACCGAATGAAATCGAGCCCGTAGACCAGGAACCTGAGACAGGCAATGAGATTGAGAAGCGTCTGACCCGCACCGGCGGGGTGGAAAGGGTCCTATCTCTGTCTCCGATAACGGAGATCAGAGCGTATTGCGGGAACAGCTCGAAGATATCCATTGGCTACTTGGCTGAATACTATCTAAAAGACCCGACCGATTGCTTAGATCTCGGACATATCTACGAAGGGCGCGATTCTTCTCCGACGCGGGAGTTGTACCTTGCCGCCGCCGGGCGGCTGACCGGCCAAGGCCGAGTCGGAGGCAACCCGTACGCCGTGTTCCTGGATTGGGTCCCCAGTATCCCCGGCTGGGAAGTGGCTGGAACCCAGGAGCCGGCCCGGCATACCGGCGAAGACGACCACAAACAGATCGGCGTCTGGGTGCCGTCGGAACGGCAGATCCTCCAGATTATGTCGCTGCTGTTCAACATGACGGGTATTCCGATAATGAAGCGCCTGTCGGACGATAAATACATCGCCGTCAAGGGTAAACGATGGCTCGGAGAGTACTCGACGATCCATGAAGCCGTCAAAGAGTTCGTCAGGCCTCCTCGCTCCAAGCGCGACGTCGAGCTGCGCACGGCCGCCATACCGCTGCTGGCTATGCGTGTCGCTGAAGGGGTGGTGGCTGCCCTTCGTAAAAATGCTTTCTTGGCTGTGGCCGACTTGTTCGAACTGGAGAGCAGATACCCCATGCTGACGCTCACGAAGCCGTGCTTGGGCAAGGAGCAGGCCGAGGTAGCCATCGATGACCTGATGTGGCAGACGCTGGTCTTCGCATAAGTCGGATAACCCTCCCCTTCTTAAGAAGACCAGCCATGCCGAGGCGCAGCCGGGATCGCCCAGTCCCGGCTGCGTTTTTTTAGTTTTTGCACAACATTTTGAATCCGGATTCAAAATATCCAGCCTTTCTCGGCCGCATCGAAAGACTTTAGAATAGAGTTGTGCCGGTCTGTCTTTTTCCACCCCTGTAAGGAGCCAGATTATGCGTATGGTTGTCTGTTCGACGGTAGCATGGTGTTTGGCGGCTGCATTGGTGGCGGCGGAGATTCCTCCGGAGTCGGCGAAGAAGCATGAGCAGATCCTTTACCCGGTAGCCCGGGTCACTGTCGGGAATTCGGGCGGCAGCGGCACGGTCATCTACAGCGAGGATCGTGGAGACGGCTGCCAGACTTATGTTTTGACCAACTACCACGTGATCGCCGAGGCGATCAAGGTCAAGACGGAGTGGTCCAGCCTGCTGCAATTGGATGTAAAGAAGGAGGTCAACGACGAGGTCACTGTGGAGATATTCCGCTACGATAACGGGAGCCGCCAGGACTTCACCGACGCCTGCAAGGCGGAGATCGTCGCTCACGACAGAGGGCATGATCTGGCCCTGCTGAGGCTTAAAACCAGCCGGAAGATACCTCATGTGGCTAAGTTGTTGCCGGAAAATGTCGGTATCCGTATTTTCGACCGTATTTGGGCCTGTGGTTGCAGTCTGCTCCACCCGCCGGTAGTAACCGAAGGCATGATCAACTACCTGGATGACGTCATCGACAACAAGGTCTATTGGATGGGCTCCGCCCAGATCATCTTCGGTAATTCCGGCGGCGCTGTCTTCTATCAGCATCAGGGGGACTACTACTTTATCGGGGTGCCAAGCAGGGTAGCCGGTACGTGGGGGCAGGTAGTAACCCACATGGGGTGGTTTGTGCCGATAACACGCATCCGGCAGTGGGCCAAGGACGAGCATCTCGACTTCCTGTTCGACTCGAAGTCGAAGCCCTCAGAATGCTTCCAATTGCGCGATAAGCTGCGTAAGGAGGCGGAGCAGCGTAAACCGGCTAGCCGGCCGGAGGAGCCCACGCTAGCCCCGCAGCCGAGACCTGATAGAACGGCAGGCCCATAAAATGAAAGGGTTACAATGATCAAAGCGGCAATCTATCTGGGGGCTGTTATCCCCGCTATATTGGGGTACTGGCTTTGGGGCCAAGTAGGCATCTACGCCTTTATGTTCGGCGGTCGTATTTTCGCCGCCTTTTTGAGCCTGTTGCCGGGCAGCGTCAGCTCGGAGCTGGAGGCTCTGGGTTTTCTTGTTTGCTTCTTGTTCTACTATGCGTTTCTGGGTGTCTGCGTTTTGGTGCCGGTGTTGATATGGTTTGCAGTCTGGGACAATTTCGGGTTCTAGTCTGCTGTAGTTTCACGGGTTTTGAATCCGGATTCAAAATCGCGAACCCGTTCTGGTTATGCGTCGGGTAGTCCGTGCTGTGGAAACATCGCTTTAACTCATAGATAGAAGGGAACCAGACATATGGCCAGTCTTGTCTACAACGAATTCAAGTACCGGAACGCTATCGCGGAGATTGACCTCGATGGTGATACTATTAAAGCCCGTTTGTTAATGACGAACACCACCTGCGACACAGAAAACGATGGCATCGTTACTCTCAGCAATTTCACTACGATTGACGCCTCCGACGCTACAGGTTACGCTGATGTAACCCTGTCGAACAAGGCCGTCACCAAAGAGGATGCTAACGACCGAGCCAAGTTCAGCTCGGACAACATTGTCTTCAGCGGATTGGGCGGCAACGCCTCTCGCGACTATCAAGGTGTTTTGCTCTATAAGTCCATTGGTATAGACAGCCAAAATATACCCATTGCGTACATCGAGTTTACTAGCGCCGTAACAAGGTACGCCACCCAGGTCACCGTAAACTGCCCGACGGACGGCTGGATGTATCTGAGTTAACAGCTTTTCTGACAACCAAAAGCGAGGCGATAGTATGCCTAAGCGACGTCAACAGAGGCTGGTTATGGTTATTGGTGAAGAACGCCCAGGGTCTTCAGCGTACGCGGGCGAAGTTATTCATATCGCTTCGCCGGATCATAAATGGGGACGAGAGGAGAAGCCTCCACGCTTTCAGTTTGTAAATGAGGAACTGTCTATCGAAGAAGAGAGAGACCTCTATTCGAGTCTCTGGAAGCGGGATTTCGAAAAGAATAACTTCGTCTCCAAAATAGAATCTGAATTCTATTGGGACAAGGATCAGGTCTTTGCGTACGATGATCCCCCCTCTCGTGGGGGTGATCTAGAAGAAGCCGCCCGCATTATCGGAGGCCCTGAAGCCAAGCCGGAGGACGTGATTCTTAAGCCGTTTGCTACGAAACATGGCTTCAAAGATATGTTTGATCCAATGACTTTGTACAAATATAAGATGGAAATCTTGAAGTTGGAACATAAGTTGAGAGCCGTTGTTAAGCGAGACACACCGGCCCTAGATGCAGTTCGGAAGTTGCTGTTTTTTGTCGTTCATCAGGATTTGAAGTGGCTTGGGGGTGTGGTCATTGAAGGTCGGGATAGGGGCAAGTCTCACAGGCAGCAGATGTTACACTTGGTTGAGAACCCTGATGTTAAAGCGTGGCTATCTGAATTGTGGGGAATGGACTAAATGGTTACTACGGTAGTAAAAACCATCGGCTCCGTCAGCGACTACAGTACCCTGCACACATGCTGGGTGTATTTCGATTAGGTCAAGTCGACTGTTTCGGCAAAAGATGGCCGTATTTCTGGTTGGAGGTGCTGAGTGATCCATGAGGAATGAAGAATGCGGAAGCCTGCCAGAAAATATCGGTTGTGAAGTCTCTTGTGAATGTTGGAATCAAGCCGCTTAGCAAATCATGGCTAATATTAGCATTTATAACTGCACATTTTATAACGCAGGTACTTATGGTATTACTGCCACGGGGAACGAACCATTTATTTATTGCTACAATACAGCAATTTGTGATAGTAGTGTATGTTTCGATGCTACCAATCCCACCATTGATGGTGACTATAATGCTTCCTCAGATTCTACTGCTCCAGGCAGTCATTCGCTTCATAGTATCAACGCTAGTAACCAATTTCTTGATCTGACCTCTGGTCAATTTGACTGCCATCTTAAAGAAACTAGTGATCTAGTTGATGCTGGAACCGACCTATCTTGGACAGGCTTTGACGACGACATCGACGGAGACACCCGCCCGTCCGGCTCATGGGATATAGGCGCGGACGAGTATACAGAGACTGGAGTAGAAGTAACAGCAAATTGTTCTCCAGGATATGCGTCTTGGACTGCAACTACCGCGTCAGCGACCAGCGTAGATGAGGCCCAGCCCGGTTATTATGTAGGTCATCTACAGTGGACCGCATCGCAAGCGGCTGCAAGTTATCAGACCCAACCGGAGATCAGTGTCCTTTCTGCATCAGCCCAATGGACGGCTAATCTAGCTATAGCAAGTTTTAGCGGGCAGTTTCAGGCCAATGCTACTTCCGCTTTTACTCAATGGACTGCTATTTCGGCTTCTACAGCAGTCCAAAGCCAGTCGGTAGCCAATGCTACTTCCGCTTTTACTCAATGGACTGCTATTTCGGCTTCTACAGCAGTCCAAAGCCAGTCGGTAGCCAATGCTGGTTCCGCTGCTGCTCAATGGGCTGCTAGCTTAGCTGCGGCAAACTCCAGCGGACAGTTCCAAACCGATGCCAATTCAGCTGCTGCTCAATGGACGGCTAATTTGGCTTCTATAGCGGTCCAAAGCCAGTCGGTAGCCAATGCTACTTCCGCTTTTACTCAATGGACTGCTATTTCGGCTTCTATAGCGGTCCAAAGCCAGGCGGTAGCCGATGCTGGTTCCGCTGCTGCTCAATGGGCTGCTATTTCGGCTTCTATAGCGGTCCAAAGCCAGGCGGTAGCCGATGCTGGTTCCGCTGCTGCTCAATGGGCTGCTAGCTTAGCTGCAACGAGCTCCAGCGGACAGTTCCAAACCGATGCCAATTCAGCGGCTGCCCAATGGACCGCCAATTCGGCTACAGTAGATTCTGGCGGGCAATTTCAGACTGACGCCAGTCCAGCTTCAGCCCAATGGACGGCTGGCTCGGCCTCTGCGACAGCTCAGAGCCAGCTGACAGCCGGTGCAAGCTCCGCTTCCGCTCAATGGGTTGCCGGTATCGTCGAGACATCGGTAGAAAGCCAAACCACAGCGGAGTGCTCGACAGCTTCAGCCCAATGGACTGCAAGCCAGTCAGCTGTATCCTCCGGCGTCCAACTGCAAGCAGAGATCCACTCCGCTTCCAGCCAATGGACGGCGGCTCAAGCGTCGGTCGGCTACCAGCTCCAGGTGCAGACTGCTGCAGAGCCGGCCGCCGCCCAATGGGTCGCAAGTTCTGCCGACGCTACTGGCGTTATTCATTCTCAGGCCGCCGCTGGTTCAGCTTCCGCCCGATGGACGGTCGATGATGCGGAGCCTGTTTATGTTGTTTCTGCAGTCATTACCGGGCTTTCGGCTGCGTCCCAATGGCTGAATCCGGCGGCCAGTGCGAGCTACAATAGTTATCAACAGGCGGAGGCCGATGCCGCCGATTGCCTGTGGCGGGCGTCCGACGGCGTCGCCGAATGGGCCAGTCTGCACCAGGCGGAAACTTCGGCTTCAGCCTGCTCTTGGACCACCGAGTCGGCCGATACAAGCTATCTGGCCGGCAGGGTCCCTTGGCATCTGGTACACAACGTAGCTCTTTAGGAAAACGGTATGGCAATCTACGGACAACCCATTACGGTTCAATACGTCGCTTGGAACACGCTGTCCAACTCCGGGCAGACCGGAGACGCCGACAACCATACCCTTCGCTGGGTTAAAGATGGGGTAGCGGCTGCACCTACGAACTCCCCGACTGAACTGGACCCGACCAACTGCGCCGGGGTCTATACCGTTTCTCTCACCGAAGAGGAGACTTCCTGTTGGGTGGGCACTCTTTGCGGTAGGTCCAGCACCCCCCATGTGGTTATTATGCCGGTGACTTTCGCATTCGAGCGGTTGTCCGCATGGGAACTGGCGGCGATCGAGGCGGGCGTGTGGGACGCAGCGATTGCGGACCATCTGCAATCGGGCTCTGCCGGGAAGACGCTCTACGACAGCTTACAGATGGTCTTCGGTATAAGCGGCGGAGTAGTTCAGGTCATTTCACCCGTCTCCATCGACGGCAGGACGATCGAGCTCATCCAAGGCGATGACTTCACGGACGGCACCAAGAGACCCCTCATTTGGAGGAGTTACAACTGGCCCGATCTCACCGGTGCGACCGTCACCTTCACAATGAAGGAGGTCGAAGGCGATGGTGTCCTGGACGTTTCCGGTGAAGTAGTGCAATCGGGGGACCAGTTGCAGATCGTAAAGGTCGAGCTCACCAACAATGACACCAGCGACCTTGTTACTGGCGTCTACACCTATGACTATGACTTAAGAGCTGTTCTGGCCTCAGCGGAAGTATCGACTCTGGTCATGGGTCGAGTCGGTGTGAAGGCCCCGGCCTCCCAAATGGGGGGTTGATTTTGAATCCGGATTCAAAAATCCTCGGATAGCTAAAAAAACCGGCCGGCAGAATAAGCCGACCGGTCTCTGGCTCTCTTAAACTCAGACGCCTACTTCCAAGGACCTCGTTGTCGCCGTTCCAGCACAAAACCGGATATAGCTATCGCAGCTTTCACGGTTTGCGTAACGTACCGCCGCCGTTAAGGCGCCCCAGGCTTGATATTTCCTGGCCAGCTCGAACAAGAGCGACCACCGTTCCGGCGCCGCTACGGCAAGAGCCGTAATCAAGCATAAATGGTGCTTATGGTTGCGAACAGCTTTGAAGAAGCTGTCGAACATCTCGTCCGTGATTCTATGCAGCGGGCCGCTTCCGATAGCCTTTGCCAGGACCGGGACGTGTTTGTTCCGAGCTATCCACTCACCGATCCTCGGATCGTATCGTTCGTCAGGCCAGTCACAAAAAGCACAGAGCATACTATAAGGGCCGTCGAAGGTGAGGCCAGCCCGCTCCATCATTTTGTCTACGACAGCGCTGCTCCATAAATGGTCCGGCGTACACAGTCCCAGGGCGAAAAGGTTCTCGATCAGCGGAGTCGTCAGCAGCCAGTTGAAAGTCGCTCTTTGCCAGATGTCGCTGCCGTAATTGACAATCGACAGCGCAGTGTTGACGATCTCCGTATGTGTGAGGCCGTAACGGCTTTTACGGGACCAGTCTTCCACCAGCTTACTGGGCGGTTCCAGATAGCGGCTTCGATCGAATGATCGCTGCCCGCGCGTGAGGTGATCGAATTGGCGGCGAAAGACCTCAAGATCAGGCTGTACCTGTACATAGTCCTTCTTTTTCGACCGATTGTAGTCGGCAGTGTCGTCATGCTGCTCCGGCCACACGTTGCACAGCTTGAGTACCTTGAGCCACCTATCAGGGTATCGGTCAGCCCATCTCAGTATAGCGGTTATTATGGCTTCGTAGTGCTCTGGGTGCTTGTAGTTTGCTACGGCTTCTATAAACTCGTCTTGCCATCTATCTGCCGTTTTTACCAGAAGCTCAAGCGAGATTTCGTCGAGCTTCTCGTTCGCTCTCAGTTTACTCAACAGATTCATTGGAACTCGCAGTCTTGAGAATAATCGCTGTCCGCCAAACGTCAGTCGCTCCAATCCAGCCATTTCATCCTTTTGGCGATCTGCTTGCCGATAAGGTCCGCACCTTGGCATAAGACAGACGTCTTGATCGTAGCCAGCGCGAAATGCACTGCGTCAGACAAACCCACCCGTCTGCATCGCTCCAGGACGTCCATGAGCCGCTCCCAGTCCGTTACAATGCTGAACAGCCGGGACAGCTCATCGACCACGGGTGATTGCTGGAGATTTTGATAGCAGCTGCTCTCCTCCGCAGCGTATTTGAGCTGGGAGTAGTACCGCTCTTCGAACGAGCGTAGCCTTCTGGAGTCGTCGGACGACGCCACGATTATTCTGAGCGCGCTTACGACCGACGACGCGCACAGCCGTTTCTCCAGCACAGGCCCGATATATTCTTTGGGCCAATGCAACCATATCTCGGCCAGAGTCTTTATTCGATCGTTCGTCGGCTGGTGGTCGGTCCAGGCGACTGCGAACTCTTGCAATTCCATAGGGTCGAACGCCCCAGTAGACGGCATTTTAAGCAGATCGTTCCGTCCGATGCTTTTCATAAGACGATTTTCCAGAGCGTCTTTCCAAAGACCGTCCGGAAGATCGAAGTACAGCAGCAATTCACCGGCCGCCCTCGGATGCTTCGAATACTTCTCAGGGTCGAGCAGCTTGTTGTTTTCCAGCGGTACAGGCCAGTCCTGCATGATCTGAACGAGGCTGTCCCACTCTTTCAGGACGCCCGCTTTGCCGATCAGCGCTGCGACGATCCGTTTACACTCCGTCGGATCGTCCTCGTACGACACGGTTTTAATCGCCGCTATGCTGGCTCTCGGCCACACGTAACGGCTGACGGAACTTTCTATATGATCTGCTATCTGTTGAGGAGTTCTTTTTCTCATTTCTGTTCTTCCTCTTCTGAGGCGGCTGTCCTGTTTTGGCAGCCGTAATCGCATCAGCGATCTCTTGGAGGTATAGGCGATAACCTCCACTTACCGCCTCATAGAAGCCGCCGTATCCAAATGACTCGACTGCTTCGTCGATGTCATCCGGGGCGTACGGGTATCCATCAACCCATTTCAGCAGATCGCTTTCCGTCGCTTGGTCGGCTATACGGCTGACGGCCTCTTCGGGTGATTCTCCTTCTGCGATCAGCTCTAGCAGCTCGTACACCGACCGAAAAACGGCGTCGTTCGGGAGCAGGCCCCCATGCGCCCGATCGACCGCCTCACGAAGCCATTGGGGTGGAGTCCGTTCGAGAGTGAAAAGGACACGCCCGTTGACCTCGCATAAGTACGTCAGCGCCTCTTGTGCTTTTTCTTGGATAGACATACCACGCTCCTTTCGGGGGATACCTTAACCCGCCCGGCCAGCCGCCCCCCATACGGCTAGCCGGGTTATTCTACAAACCCCCGGCCTAGGGTGCGAGATTACACTGCGCAGACGCCCTCATCCCAGAGGACCATCTCCCCAAGCCCCTCATCGTAATACAGCTGCCACCGGACCTGTGCCGGCCGATTTTTCACTAGATCGGCAGCACAGGTCCGGATCATGGCCGGAGTAGGAGGGGCAGCGTAAAACTCGACCCGATCCGAATCGCCATGCTTAACAACCAGATACCACATGTTTTTCTCCTTTGAGAACAGAATCCACTTGCCCGATCGTCCCACACGACCGGGCAAGGAATCAAATGGTTTACTTATAAACGGAAACCGAATCCCCGGTCTGGGTGCGACCACCGAATAGCGCACTTCCGGGGTAAGAGGGTGGTTATTCTTCCGATGGGGTCGGAAAGTCCTTCAGGCCCCACTTTTCGGCTAGTTTGGACGCCTCCTCGTAGGTTATCTGGCGGGGAGGCTCGTATCTCTCCCGATGAATGCTGTCGAAACAGGTTCGGGGGATATATCCGATGCGGCCGCCGTTGAGAGTAGCGAGATACCACGTATCGTCGCGCGTATGAATCAGATACCGAGTCTGAACATCTTCTTGGAATTTCCAAGATGCTTCGGCTTCTTTGAGCATGGTCTGGACTTTCTCCAGGCCGACATGCCGTACAAGGGGGACCGTCCGCACAAAGGTCTCTCCGTGACGCTCCGCTAGGGCTAAAGCCCTGCGGCTTCTTGGGCAACCCCCGCCGCCGCAGAGGTTAACGCCCAACGGCTGCGTCCCAGCCGAAGAATGTTAATGGCGGCGTTAATATCACGATCTAGCTCCAGACCACAAGCGCATCGCACAGTCCTAACGGACAAACTTATCTTTTCGGGAAAAAGCTGTCCGCAGGAAGAGCAAGTCTGCGAAGTGTTCGCCGGGTTAACTTCTACAACCATTCTCCCAGCCTCTGCCGCTTTGGAGAATAGCCGTTCTTTGAAGTATCCCCAGCCGGTGTCCATGATGCTCTTGGACAGCCTGCGGTTCTTAACCATCCCTTGGATGTTCAAGTCCTCAACCGCGATGAAGTCGTATTCTTGGATAAGCTTGTAGATGATCTTGTTCAGCGCATCCTGCCGTTGCCTTGATACGTGCAGGTGGTGCCTTGCGACAGCCTGCCTTGCCTTTTCTCGGTTCTTCCCACCTAGTTGCTTGCGGGAAAGACTACGCTGGAGCCGATGTAGTTTCTTTTGCCCAGCAAGATACCATTTGGGGTTGGCAAATTTCTCACCCCCCGAGGTTGTGACCAAAGAAGCCACGCCTACGTCGATACCCGCTTCTCTGCCAGTAGAAGGCAATACTTGCGGCTCTACTTCGCACGTGAACATGGCGTACCAGCCATCCGCCTTACGAACGATTCGGACGGTCTTGGGAGTACAGGGAAGCGGCCTGTGCCAGCGTACGGGAATCCTGCCGATCCCATGCAGCCGGAGCCTCCGTCCATCGATCTTGAAGCCGTTGCCGTACTCCTTGAAACCGAATGACGAGAAACGGTTTTTGCCCTTGAACCGAGGGTACCCAGGTTTCTCGCCAGACTTTACACGCCGGAAGAAGGCTTGAAATGCGCGGTCCAGATCGGCGACGACCACTTGGAGAACGTGACTATGGATATTCCTTGCATACGGGTTGGTCGCTTTTAGTTCCTTGACCTTACGGAGTTGCTCGACCTTGGAGACCGACCGTTGCTCGTTAGCCCACGCATCCCGGCGCTCTTCCAGGAGGTCGTTGTAGAACT
>Ga0209204_1000188_pt1 | contig 72438 bp, 62 predicted proteins | sample AD_JPNMR2_MetaG_FD_184425 | JGI IMG/M metagenome (GOLD analysis project Ga0209204, IMG submission 184425) | Active sludge microbial communities of municipal wastewater-treating anaerobic digesters from Japan - AD_JPNMR2_MetaG (SPAdes) (version 2) | ecosystem: Engineered > Bioreactor > Anaerobic...
GCTGAAGAGAGGTAAGCTGGATAACGTAGAAATCAGAGTGCTTGATATCATCCAGCATCACCCTCTCTAAATTTCAGTGAACCAATTTTATGCTCAGTTCTGGTTTTTATCTTATTCGGACAGGTCCCCCCGCGGGCAACGATATGTTTATAAATGATAAATTCAACATATTATGGTCCCTTTAACGAGGGCTGGCATGAGCATGGCATGATGTCGCTTTGAGTGCCGGTGCGATAGGGGGACGACATGCCGCATTGATAGGTCCTTGTGGGAGATCACTGACAGGATCTGACGATGACCTCAAGACAACCCAGATGCGGTACATGAGCCCGTTGCGAGGGTTGCCGGTCAGACAGAGGTTACCGCAGGATGATGTACCGGAGTTAGCATCGGGCGACAGATTCCTGTTACACTCCTACGGAGATTCGGTGATCTGAACCCACGACGTATGGTGTTTTTCTTTATGGGATTATCCGGGCCCGCAGCAATCCAGGCAGTGAGCAGATCACGCGCAAATCTTATCTACATTGTGTTTCGACTAGAGCACATACCCATGGTGGTGTGGTTGAACAAACTCTCCCCCCACAAGCACTGTATAATATGTGGCAATGCCATTGAGGCCGATAGCACATTCTGTGATGAGCTCTGCGAATCCAGATACAGATCGGCCCAGAGGCGGCAGCAGCTTGTTTTTGTGGTCTTTCTTCTCCTGATGATAGCAACATTCGTCCTGCTCGGCATTCTGCCAGCACTCTTCGGGCAGAGCAGGCCCGGCTGAGGTGGTTGATGTGAGGTATCTCGTACTGATTGCAGCATCGGTGTTTTTGCTATCTTATGCCTCTGCTGGACTGAGCTACATACAGGTGAAGGATGTGACCATGATCCCCGATGGCGACGAGCTGAGGCTTCAGGTGAATTACACGCTGGAGCCCTTCGCGCGGCTGTATGTGCTTGCTCTGGGGTGCAGGCATATAGAGCCGGAGCTGATCAGGCTGTTCTCCAGCTACCAGAATGTGAAAACAGTGAAGGCCAAGCCATCCACAGCAACGCTCGTCGTCGAGAATGCTGGCACGTACCTTGACGGCTACTACCTGTACGACGCGAAACCTCTTAGCGTGCCGGTCTCCAAGTTCACCGTGGTTTACCCTGAGGGTGTCACCAGGACTTTCATCAATGTCACCTCCACACCTAGCATATTCGTGAAGGAAAATGCGCTGAGAATGGCTGCACGGTAAACCGGTGCTCTTTTTCCGGACATCACATGAACGATTCCAGCTCTAGCGCGAGATGATCGGCTCTGCTCTCAAAGGTATATACATCATAATCAGAATATAGACATAAGTCAAGATATATTTTTTATTTTGGCATAGTATATATAATACCGCGCTCTCTCTGCCATCGGTGATCGAAATGAGATTGCTGGCATTAATAGCCGTAATGCTTGTAATGGGATTCATCAGCCCTGTGCTGAGCGCCACGGATGTGCGTGTATCAGGATCGACCACTGTGCTGCCTCTTGCATCGGTATGTGCTGAGAGCTTCAACTCGGAGCAGAGCGATTACAGGGTCACTGTCACAGGCGGTGGCACTGGAGTGGGAATAACTGATCTGGGAGAGGGGAGGTCGGATATCGCCATGGCATCCAGAGAAGTAACAGATACTGAAAGAAACAAGTATGAGACCGCCGACAGAAAGTTCAATGAAATACTGGTGGGATACGACGGCATAGTCGTAGCGGTGAGCCCTCAGATTTATGAGGCCGGCGTGAGGGAGCTCACAAAAGAGCAGGTCAGAATGATATACGCCGGTGAGGTCAGCAACTGGAAGGACCTCGGAGGCCCTGACAGGAGGATATACGCCATAGCGAGGAGGGCAGGATCAGGCACACGGGATACATTCAACGAGGTCATAATGGGATCCAAGGAGGCGGAGACTCCAGGAGTATCGACAGAGGCAGCGGACAACTCTGAGGTGAAGACCGCCATAAAGGGCAGCGACAAGGCGATAGGCTATCTGGGGTACAGCTATGCCACAGATGGTGCTGTGAAGGGGGTCACGCTTGATGGTGTGGAACCCACAATCGATAACATCAAATCCGGAAAGTACCCGCTGGCAAGGAAGCTCTACTTCTACACCCTCGGCGAGCCCAGCCCGGGAGCCCAGGCCTTCATAGACTTCGTGCTGAGCTCACGCGGACAGGCTCTGGCAGAAAAGGCCGGCTATATAGTGGTGTGAGTGCTGGATCTGAAGATCCGCACTCGACTATTTTTACAGAATCGTGATGCTCTCCAGCATCTCCCATGTAGACGGCTCACAGCTGGCGCACACGATTCACAGATCTCATCTCCCTCAGCTTTGCCAGATCGGACACGAAAAGCTCCATCCGGCCCATATTTCTCAGAACAGCAGCGGGGTGGAATGTGATCAGGTACAGATCATCGAATACCCTTCCCCTGAGAGCTGTCACGCCCTGCACCCCGAGGATCGCCTTCGCTGGGATGTTCCCGAGGAGGCAGATGGCTGATGGTCTGATTATCTCGATCTGTTCTCTCAGATACGGCATGCACGCCCTGATCTCCCCACTGCTGGGCCGCCTGTTTCCGGGCGGCCTGCACTTTACGACGTTTGTTATGAAGATCTCGCTGCGATTTAATCCAGCGAGATCCAGAGCTCTGTCCAGGAGAGCCCCGGCCCTCCCCACAAAAGGCCTCCCTGCAAGATCCTCGGCCGCGCCCGGTGCTTCGCCAACCATCATGACCCTCGCATCCTCAGGCCCCTCCCCAGGAACAGCGTTCCTTCTCGTCTGCGAGAGCCCGCACCTCTCGCACCTCATGATCTCGCGCGCGAGCTCACTGAGATCGTTCCCGCACATGATTCCTCCGCAACCATGAGAGCTCCTGCGCAGCCCTCTTGCCGCTCATCTCCTCCCGAACATCTTCTCCAGGCTCTCAGTGGATATCCGAACAACGACAGGCCTTCCATGCGGGCATGTCCTGGGGTTGTCGCATGCGAAGAGGTCTGTGAGAAGCCTGAGCATTGCTCTCTCGCTCAGCTTCTCTCCTGATTTTATCGAGCCCCTGCACGCCAGAAGCTTCAGAGCCTCGTCCCTGAACGATATCCTGCACGCTCTGCCGAGATGCAGAATCTCCCTCAGAACATCGCGAATCGACTCAGGCCTCTCAAGGCCCATAGCTGCTGGCACAGACCTGACACTGTACGCCCTCCCCCCGAAGTGATCGATCTCGAATCCGATCTCCTTGAGCTTCGCGGAGAACGAATCTAGCAGTGCCGCCTCCCCGGGGGAGAGCTCCACGGTGACCGGCTGGATCAGCTCCTGAGAGATGCTTCCGCTCTCGCATTTCTCGAGGAGATGCTCGTATCGGATCCTCTCAGCCGCAGCATGCTGATCCACTAGGATTATACCATCATCATCCTCAACGATGATGTAGAGATCGAGAGCCTGGCCCACAATCCTGACGAGCGGCTCCGAGATCCTCTGCTCGGTCTGCACCTCCAGCGGAAGCGTCTCCTGAATCTGGGGCCTGGAGCTCCAGAGCTGCGGCTCTGCGATCCCGGGGGGATTGGCTGCAGGTATCGCTGAGGACCTCAGCGCGTCGAGCGCTGCATCCCTCACGGCATCGTATATCTCACCCTCCCGGAGAAACCTGACCTCCCTCTTCGCGGGATGGACATTCACATCCACCAACGATGGTTCTACCTCGATCGAGATGACTGCAACAGGATTCCTGCCTGACTGCAGGAATCCCCTGTACGCTTCCCTCAATGCCTGAACGACAGCTTTGGAGTACACCGGCCGGCTGTTCACGTAAACGAGAACAGACTCAGCGTCCTGGCGGGAGGCATCAGGGGAGGAGATCATCCCACAGAGATCGAACCCATCCCCTTCTGCCGTTATGGAGATCATGCCCTTCACAGTCCTGAGGCCGAATGCTCTGATCAGAGCATCATCCCATGTCTCTGAGGCGTTCGATCTGAAGAGAGTCTTCCTGCCCGATGACAGCTCAAATGATATCCTGTAGTGTATTATGGCCATCTGCGTCACAAGCTCTGCGATCCTCGCGAGCTCCTGTGAGGGGGATGAGAGGTGCTTGAGCCTGGCGGGGATGCACTCAAAAAGTCCCCTGACCTCCATGCTTGTCCCGTAAGGGCATCCATCATCCCTCACCTCAACCACCCTTCCATTCTCCAGCCGGAGGTAGGTGCCCATCTCAGAGCCTCTGGTCCTCGTATGCACCTCCACGCATCTCGATACACTGGCTATCGAGGAGAGGGCCTCACCGCGGAATCCGAGGGTTTTAAGCCTGAAGAGATCATCAGCTGTCGAGATCTTGCTCGTGGCGTGTCTCTGGAATGCAAGTGGCAGATCATCACGCTCGATCCCGCAGCCGTCGTCGACAACCCTTATGAGCGAGATCCCGCCATCTCTGACCTCGACGAAGATCCTCGTGGCTCCGGCGTCTATCGAGTTCTCGATCAGCTCCTTGACCACAGATGCCGGCCGCTCTATCACCTCCCCCGCAGCTATCCTGCTCACAGTCGCTTCATCTAGTATGTGTATCCTGGTCATCCTTGCGGCCAAGCCTTCTTCTGTATTCCACAAGCAGGTTCAGAGCCTGCAGCGGTGTTATCTCCTCAGGCTCGAGGTTCCTTATCTCCTCGAGTATGGCGCTGTCCTGAGTATCGGGCTGGTTGAAGAATATGAGCTGGGTGTACCTCTTTGGTCTATCCCCTGATCTGCACTTCCTGATCTCTATGGATGCCTGCTCCTCGATGATATCAAGAAGCTCCTCCGCTCTCCGTATCACCTGCTCCGGCACTCCGGCAAGCCTGGCGACATGTATACCGTAGCTCTTGTTTGTCGCACCTGGCACAACAGCTCTGAGAAACGTTATCGATCTCCCCTCCTCCTTCACTGCCATGCTGTAGTTCACTGTTCCAGGGAGATTGAGCTGCGTAAGCTGGTGGTAATGTGTCGCAAAGATCGTCTTTGCCCTTATTCTGGAGTGTATATACTCTGAAACCGCCCATGCTATGCTCAGTCCATCGAATGTGCTCGTTCCCCTGCCGATCTCATCGAGCAGTATCAGGCTGTTCTCAGTGGCTGAGACCAGTATGTTCGCAAGCTCGCTCATCTCCACCATGAATGTAGATCGCCCTGAGACGAGATCGTCCCTTGCGCCGACCCTTGTGAAGATCCTGTCGACCAGGCCTATCTTCGCATATGATGCAGGAACGAACGAGCCGATCTGTGCCATTATCACTATCAGAGCGACCTGACGCATGAATGTCGACTTGCCTGCCATGTTCGGGCCGGTCAGTATCATGAACCAGCTGCTCTCATCCATTGTGAGGTCGTTCGGAACGAAGCTGCCCTTCATTGCCCTATCGAGAACCGGATGCCTGGAGTCGCGGAGCACTATCTCTCTGCCAGCACCTACCAGAGGCCTCACCATCGCCCCCCGGAGAGCAGCCTTAGTCAATCCCAGAATCGTGTCCAGCTCGCCCAGGGCAGCTGCAACCTCCTGCACGGATCTCGTCCTGGATGCGACCTGCCGCCGCAGATCGACAAAGAGCTCATACTCGAGCGCTGACGACCGCTCCTGAGCTGAGAGCACCCTGTTCTCCATCTCCTTCAGCTCCCGGGTCACGAAGCGCTCCGCACCGGAGAGCGTCTGCTTTCTTATGTAGTCGTCCGGAACCATTGGAAGATTCGGCTTCGTGACCTCTATGTAGTAACCGAAGACGTTGTTGTAGCCGACCTTCAGCGACTTTATCCCCGTCCTCTTCCTCTCAGAGGTTTCGAGCTCCGCGATCCAGCTCCTCCCGCTTCTGAGCGCTGCGCGCAGCTCGTCCAGCTCGGTGCTGTATCCGTCCCTTATCACGCCACCATCCCTTGGCGAGGATGGAGGGTCATCTGACAGCGCCCTTTCAAGAAGACCCTCCAGATCATCAAGTTCATTCAAATCCAGCCTCTTTCTGATATCAGCGAGATACTCCGACTCCAGACCGCTCATCGCCCGTGAGATCTCTGGGATCCGGCGGAGCGATGCCCGCAGCGCCACGAGATCCTTTGGCCCTGCGCTCCCAAGCGAGACACGCCCGATGATCCTCTCCAGGTCGCTGAGACCCTCGAGAAGCTCCGAGATCTCCTCCCTTATCATCGTTCTTCTCACCATCTCCTCAACCGCATCCTGCCTTCTCCGAATCACCTCCAGAGACATCGATGGCATCTGGAGCCATCTCGCAAGGGTCCTGGAGCCCATCGGCGTGACAGTCTCATCCAGGATCTCCATGAGCGTGCCGCTTCTGGTTCCGTCTCTTAGATTCCTGAATATCTCCAGGTTTCTCAGCGTTATATCATCGAGAAGCATGTACTCAGAGGATGATACCATCCGGATCGGCTTGATATGATCCAGGGAGTGGATCCTGGTCTCGCGCAGATAGGAGATTATCGCGCAGGCAGCACGGGCGCAAAGTGGATTTCTCTCATAAAGATCGCCAGGTATCCCGCCCGAGGATGTATCATTCATGGAGAAATGATCCACATCGAGATGCTGCACCCTCATGCCATCCAGAGATATGCCATGCGGGGCCAGACACTCTGCGGGGGAGAACCTGGCCAACTCGGATCTCAGCCGCTCGACTGGAACCTCAGATGCTATGAAATCGCCTGTTGATAGGTCGAGAAGCGCAAGCCCCGCGAGCCCGTTCTCCGGAAGAACAGCTGCGAGGTAGTTGTTGCTCTTCTCCTGGAGCAGCGCAGGCTCTATCACGGTCCCGGGGGTGACTATCCTGGTGATCTCCCTCCTCACGATCCCCTTCGCATGCTTTGGATCCTCGACCTGCTCGCATATCGCCACCTTGTGGCCTGCGTTGACGAGCCTTGAGAGGTAAACGTCCAGAGCGTGATAGGGTATGCCAGCGAGCGGGATCCTGTTCCCCTCATCGTCCTTCTGCCTCGATGTGAGGGTTATGTTCAGCGTTCTGGAGGCGGTAACGGCATCCTCACCGAACGTCTCATAAAAATCGCCCATCCTGAAGAGGAGCAGGGCATCTGGACACTGCTCCTTTATGCGGAAGTACTGCTCCATGAGCGGCGAGAGCCTTGCCATCAATCACATGTATGCCGCCTCTTAAATATGACTTTCGAATGCGCTGCATAACAGGTCTGCAGCTGCTGTAAAACTGATCCAGCACTCACACAGACATGTAAATCTAACGCCTGTGGGATAAGACTGGTGAGTGTGCCAGATTTGCAGTAAATTCAAAAGAGGCCGGCATGCTCCAGAGCAGCTTTGCACCAATTTACAGCAAATTCGTCACGCTGCTGCGACGCACCCAGCAGCAAGCTGCGGCGTATTCGATTTTAAGATCCGCTCTCATCCATATGATAACTTGCCCATAGAAGCACTGGTCATGCCATGCATTCTTGATGATTGAATAAGTGCGTTCAGCAACCACACTGACGACCTGCAAGTTGCCAAACACATAAGAGCGTTAAGATCAACGCCCATGTGATCGCGGGCTTCCTAGGGGTCGACACTTGATGGCTCTGCGTGGGGGGGCTTCACCGCTCTGATCCTCCAGCCATTTCAGTCAGCATGCGCTCGACCTCGCGCATCTTTTCGGGTGGGCCTATTATTATCAGAACATCGCCCTCCTGTAGCCTCAATCCGCCGATTGGCCTCAGAGTCTCATCGCCCCTGTTAATCGCAAGTACGCCCTCAATGCCGAGCTCATCGAGAGCTCTGCCTGCAGCATTCGAGCCCTCAGGCACTCTTATGGTGTAGATAACCTTTCCCATGAGCTTCAGGTTTGCATCGCAGTAGGCCTCCTCGCAGACGCTGCGAAAGAGGCTGTAGTCACCAGCACGCATATCTTCCACAATCCTCTCGATATCGTCCCTGGTGAGCTGATACCTCTCGAGAACCTTTGCGAATATCTTGACAGACGTCTCATACTCCTCAGGGACGACCTCGTCTGCGCCGAGACTGTGAAGGGCCTCAACCTCCTGAACGTAGCGGGTCCTTGCTATTATGAAAACATCCTCATTCAGACGTCTTGCCATCTCAACGATCTGGCGTGTGGCCACCGGATCTGAGATTGCAATCACCATGACCCTCGCATCTGTTATTCCGAGATGTCTCAGCACGGACTCCTGTGTTGCGTCCCCATAGTAGATGGGCTCTCCATTCTTACCCTCACCCCTCACGATATCAGGATTTAAATCGACCACAACATATGGTATGCCCTTCGACTTTGCAGCCATCGCAACGTTTCTTCCGTTCACCCCGAAACCCACGATAATCAGATGGTCTCTGAGCGTATGCTGCTTCCGGATTCCCTCGAGCTCATCGTATCTGGAGAGCTGTGAGAAGCCAGCTGCCACCCTGTGCGATATGGCTATCATGAAGGCTGTGGAACCCATGGTCAGCACCGTCACATCCAGAAACATCTGGTACACCTCAGGGGATAGAATGCCGGAGTCCAGCCCGACCTTGGAGAGTATGAAGGAGAACTCCCCCACCTGGCTCAGCGCTAGACTGACGAGCACCACCATGCGCATGGGAAGGCCGAGGATGGATATGGCCAGTGCACATGTAACAGCTTTTATTAATATAACACAGATTGAAATGGCTATGATGAGGGCTGTGTTATCAATGAGCACCCTCATATCGAGAAGCATGCCGATGGATACGAAGAAGAAGCTTGAGAAGGCATCCCGCAGCGGTCGGATATTCCCGATCGCGTGAAGGCTGTAGGGAGACTCGGAAATCACCAGTCCGGCCAGAAATGCGCCCAGCCCTAGAGACAGCCCAGCAAATGAGCTGAGCCAGGCCACGGCAAAGCACATGCCAACCGTGAAGAGTAGAAAAAGCTCGTGATCTCTGGTCTTCAGCACCTGATAGAGGATCTTTGGCACAAGCCACTTCGCGCCTGCTATCACAACTGCTATGAGCAGCATCGCTTTGAAGAGGATATAAAGAGGTGATTCTGATGTGGATACAGCCGCTCCGGGCAGCATGGGTATGAGCATCATCATCGGAACCACTATGATATCCTGGAATATCAGTATGCCAAGTATGGTCCGCCCGTGGAGAGCATCAAACTCCCCCCGCTGCTGTATTATCCTGAGGACTATGGCTGTGCTGCTGAGCGATACCATGAACCCCAGGGCAACAGCCTCCCCAGGGGGTCTGTCTAGGCTTGCAAGAATAAAAAGGACCGCAAGTGTGGTGAACAGCACCTGCAGAAAGCCACCGACCAGAACAAACCTCTTTATCTGGAGCATATCCTTAAGGGAGATCTCTATGCCGACGGTGAAGAGGAGCAGTATAACACCGATCTCAGCCAGAACCGCAACCTGATCGAGAGAGCGGATCAGGCCCAGACACTGTGGTCCTGCAATGACGCCAGTTATGAGATACCCCAGAATCGCAGGCATCCTGATCCGGTGGAAGAGAAAGAGCACAGCTGAGGAGAGAACAAATATGATCACTATGTCTCCAAGCAGCTCGGTTTCCAAATGCAGCCACTCCCCGATGAGATCTGCTCTGTTTCACATCCAGGCGATACCGCGCGCAGGGCTTGCTAGATGTTATCCAGCAGGTCCACGATTTCCGCGAAATCGACCCTTGCCGTGGAGTCGATTGTGAGCGGAGTCACCGAGATCTTTCCCTCCTGATAAACAGCCCTGACGTCTGTGCCCTCCCTCTCACCGCAGATGAGATCCCCGCCGATCCAGTAGTACGGACGCCCCCTCGGATCCCTGCGCTCCTCGACAGCTGTCCTGAATATCTTCCTCGCAAGCCTCGTGACGACTATCTCCGTGTCCTCAGTGGCATTCAGCGGCAGGTTGATGTTCAGGATGTCGACCCCCTCAGGCATCCCCCTCTCCAGGACCCTGATCGCAATCCTGCGGAGAAGATTGACAGCAGTATCGAACCTGTACTCCACGGAGTGGTTGTTATCGAACTTGTCACCCTGATCCGCGACCTGTATCGACGCCGCGATCGCGGGTACACCGTAGCTGGCGGCCTCTATGGCAGCGCCGATGGTTCCGCTGGTTGTGACGGTGTCTGTGCTTATGTTCTCCCCCACATTTATGCCCGAGACAGCGAGATCAGGCAGCTCCCCCTTCATCACAACAAAGATGCCCAGTATGACTGAGTCTGTCGGGGTGCCGGAGACAGCATACGCTCTTTTCCCGTCGAGGGTCACCTCTGCCATCCTCAGCGGCTCGAATACCGAGACAGACCTACCAACGCCGCTCCTCTGGCCGGAGGGAGCTACCACCACCACTTCCCCAAGATCCTCGACGCCCCGCACTGCTGCCCTCAGCCCCGGGGCGTAAATCCCGTCATCGTTCGTAACCAGTATCCTGCGCATCCTGCGATCCCTGCTCAGCTCTCATCCGGTCTCTGAGGCAGGAGTTATATCTGTTTTTTGGGTTGCCATACGGGAAATGCGGCCGTCCATCATTCAGATGCATGCCATCACAGAGAGTGGTATCAGTGCGACCCCAGGCGGTCCATTCAGCCGTTCAGGCCCACAACCGGAGATTCAGGAGACCAACATCCATCGCGTGATTCTGCGGAATTCCAGAAGAGATGGCCGGAGAGGCTCTCATCCCGCGATCCGCGGTTGTGAGCAAGATTTATAAGATCCACACATCTCGTTAGCCGGGGTGGTTGATTGAGCATTCGCCTGAGCTGGCAGCGCATCAAATTGCCTGGGACTTCAGAAGAGATATGTGTAAATCCGTGCCGCCTGATTTTTGGTTTGTGCCTATCAGCAGCGATCGCGTTCACACTGCTCATGGCCCTCTCGATAACAGGCAGCGCAGCCACAATCCATGTAGGAAGCGATATACAGAGAAGCATAGATGCAGCATCTCCGGGAGACACCATCATCGTCGGGCCGGGAGTTTACGAGAAGTTCACAGTGAACAAGCGTCTGAACCTCATAGGCGATGGGGCAACTGTAATAGCATCATCATCGGACGCATGCATAAGCGTTGAGGCGGACATGGTGAACATCTCCGGGTTCACAGTCAGGAACGGCCTCTACGGGATAAGGCTGAGCAGGGTCAGTGGATGCAGCATCACCAACAACACGGTGACAGGCTGCAAGCAGCCTGGAATAGTCCTTCTCACATCATCCGGAAACACAATCGCGAACAACAACGCAAGCTACAACGGTGTCGTCGGGGAGGGATGGTACGGGATATACCTCACAGACTCCTCCAACGATAATCTGATAGTGAACAATATCGCCAGCAACAACGGAGCGTATGGGATACACCTCTCCACATCATGCTCCAACAACACGATAAGGGGGAACACGCTCAACGGCAACATGTACGGAGTCTACATGTTCACGGGCTGCTCGAAGAACATCATAGAGAAGAACCTGATCTCCGGAAACAGGGCAAATGGAATAGATCTCAGGTTCAAATGCAATCACAACGTAATAAGAAACAACACAATCACTGATAACCAGGTCGCAGGAATATCTCTCCTGGACTCGGGGGAGAACGAGATACTCGGCAACGATATACGCTCAAACATCAGGTTCGGCATACAGATACAGGGAAAGAGCGACGGCAACACTGTGGTGGGGAACAGCATCACTCAGAGCCCCACTGGGATATTCGTTGAGTCTAACAGCAACATCTTCCACTCCAATCGCCTCATAGACAATGTGGTCCAGGCTGTGGACAGAGGAGAGAACATATGGAACGCTCCGTACCCTGTAGGGGGGAACGCTTGGAGCGATTACTCAGGCGTGGATGAGCGCAGCGGGCCTGCCCAGGATGTGCCGGGGCCGGATGGATTCGGCGACACTCCAAGAGAGATCAGCAACCGCTCGAGGGACATGTACCCTGTCATGGGATACGAGCTCAGGCCCATAAAGATACTGAATGCGAGCATCCCGGAAGAGATCGAAGCCGGAGAACAGCTTCTCATAAAGGCATGGATCGAATCGGTCAACGGTCTTTCCCAGGTATCGGCAAGGATACCGGAGTCCAGGTCGTATGTGCGTCTCTACCAGGCCGGCGATCATTACGAGGGCTCTCTTACCACTGCACTTCTCGATCCTGGTGAGTACTCGGTTGTGATCGCAGCGACAGATAGAAGAGGATATGAACTAGAAGAGGTTATAGGGAAGTTCAGGATCAAGCCCAGGGCGGAGCGCAGCTTTGAGGCTGCGATGGCCCAGCTGAGAGGAAGATCATGATTCGCAGATTCATCATTGTGTTTGGAATGATGCTTGTCATCTCTGCAATGAGCATGCAGTGGGCGAGTGCTGCCTGCCCGCTGTGCAAGCCAGATTATGAAGAGTATCCACACGAGGGGTTCCTGAAGAGCCTGGGGCCTGAGGAGGAGAAGACATCAGCCCCGGTGGTGTCTGCAAAGACCGAGAGGCTCAAGAACCCGCTCTTCAACAAGAGCCTTCAGACGTCTGAGACGAATAGCGATGCTGCATCAAATCAAGCGACTGAAAGCGCGCCTGTTAGATCAAGCAGCATGCTCGTCCCGGTCACAGGCGTCGCCAGATCTGATGTCGTGCTGGATGTGAGCAACGGAGCTAGCGAGTACATAGACGGCGCGGTGCACATAAACTACATGGAGTTCTACAACGAGAACAAGGAGCTCAAATCAGTGGATGAGATAGCAGCGCTTCTCGGAAACGCCGGGATCTCCCCCAGCGACAGGGTTGTGCTGACAGGCACTGATTATAACTGCCCGACATGTCTGGGTGGGCCATTCGGGGCCACATTTGTGTACTGGCTTATGTTATACATGGGCCATGACGAGAGCAGGCTGAAGCTCCTGGATGGGGATACAGAGGACTGGAAGGCTGCAGGCCTGCCGGTGCAGAGCACACCATCTGTGAGACCTGCCACAACCTACACAGTTCAGAGGATCAGATCAGAGCTGCTGGCGACGAATGATTACGTGAAGAATGCTGATGTGCAGATAGTGGACTCCAGGACGTTCGATGCGTTCGGCCAGGGAGCGATACCTGGAGCTCTGAACATACCATACGACATGGTCACCGAGAACGGCAGGCTGAAGAACGAGTCGGTGCTGGAGAGCGTCTTTGCAGGCCTTACAAAGGATAAGCCTGTCGTGGTCTACGCAAACACCGAGTTCAAGGCGTCGATGGTGTGGTTTGCGCTGAAGATGATGGGATACGATGCCAGGATCTACACATGGAACGACTGGCTGAAGAACCTGCCGGCGTTCAGGATGCAGCTCAACAGCACCCTGACGAGAGCTGAGCCGAATCCAGCAACCCCAGGGCCTGTGAAGATCCACGCTGTCTTCGAGGTGCCGGAGGATGCGAATAAGACGAACAGGACAGATGAGAACCTGACGACGCTCAGCGTCATGGGCTGCGCGACATGCGAACCCATAACGGTATGGGCAGGCTCTCTGACTAAGAGCAAGAACCCTGGACTGAGTCTGGGCAGCTCCACGCAGTACTTCACATGCACCGCAAAGATAAGGGACTCAGAGGGCAATGAGGTCGCATCCGTCCCCATGGAGAGGGTCTCCGATGATGAATACGTCGGGACATGGGACGCGACAGGCGCATCTCCTGGCAGCTACCATGTCAGCTTTGTTGTGACGGTGTACTCGCTCTCAAAGGAGTTTGAGGATGCCCTCACGATTGTGATCCAGTAGGTAGAGGTAGTGAGGTGGGCAATCCGGAGAGGGGAATAACAGGCAGAAAGGCGATGCGTATTTTCTCGGCTGCCCTAGCGGCTGCTCTCCTCCTCTCCATAGTCTTCGCCGAGGACCCGTTCATCTCAGACAGGGCGACGAGATGGTTCCAGAAGGAGTTCAGGGCTCTCATGGAGAGGGATCACAGCGACACCACACCGCCGGTCATAACCAACCCCAGGATTTTTCCATACCAGCTGAAGCGCGGCGATCCGAGGGCGGAGATAAGCGCGAACATCTATGACAGATCTGGCATATCCTCAGTGTACGCGGAGGTCGGCAGAAAACAGGTGCTGATGTTCGATCTGGACGGGGACGGAAGGTACATCGGCTACTGTGGCTCGAACCTTCCTCCAGGTGATTATAATGTGAGCATAGTTGCCGTGGACAGGGCTGGAAACGCAGCCGTAACCCCGTGCAGATCGCTCAGGGTTCTCGATCCGCTGGACCTCAACGCGAACAGGATAGAGGACTCCCTGGAATCACTCGGCCCTGAGGAGACCAGGGTGATAGTGCTTCATGATGATAATGTGACTGAGTCTGAGGGCGAAAAGCTGAGAAACCTGGATATCCTGCGAGGGAGCGCCATGCTCGTTCCAGGGAACAGAATCCCGGAGCTGGCCAGGCTCAGGGGTGTGAAGGGGATATACAGAGATCAGAAGCTCAGGGTGCTCGGCGGGGCGTGCGGAGGGAGCGAATCAGACGTGCCTGGAACTCCTGAGAACCCGAGGAGAGCGGCGACAGGGCTTACAGGCAGGGGCGTGACAGTTGCACTCATCGATACTGGTGTGGATGCAGAGCACGAATCTCTGGATGACCTTGATGATGATCCAGCAACATCTGATCCCAAGATCGTTGCATTCGTTGATATGGTCAACAACCTTGAGAGACCGTATGATGACAACGGTCACGGAACGCACTGCGCGAGCCTGATATCCGGCACAAAGGGCATGGGTGTGGCGCCCGGTTCGAAGCTTGTCGTACTTAAGGTCATGGACAGGGATGGATCATGCTATCTCTCCGACGCGCTCTCCGCACTTGACTGGTGCGCCAAGAACAGGGATGTGTACGATATCAGGGTGATATCCTTCAGCGTCGGAGGGGATCGGAGCTCTGACAGGCCGACGCTCCTCGATGAGGCCTGCAACAAGATGGCCGAGGAGGGAATTATCGTTGTTGTTGCGGCCGGCAACTCCGGGCCATCGCCGTCTTCCATCGTCGTTCCTGGAGAGGCGGAGGAGGTGATAACCGTCGGCGCCATAGACGCAAGGGGGAGAATCTTTGAGCGATCCTCACGCGGGCCCACCTCCGATGGCAGAATCAAGCCGGACATAGTGACCATCGGGGTCGATGTGCCATCAGCGCTCGCAGGAACGAAGAACGATGAGAGTTGCATGAGCGGGACATCCATGGCAGTTCCACAGGTTGCTGGAGCTGCTGCTCTGATTCTGGAGGGCTTCGGGAACCTGACTCCAGCTGATGTCAAGAGGGTGCTTCTGAGATCTGCGGATGATCTTGGGGATCCAGGCGCGGATAACACGTTCGGCTGGGGGGCGATGAACATCACCAGGGCCGTTCAGTACCTGAGAAACGATCCGGAGATGGTGGCCGGGCCTGAGCTGAAGAGCGTTGACCTGAGCTCGAACGAGGCAAATGTTGGGGATCTTGTTGTGATCGAGGCGCTCGTCGCAGGCGAGGTCGAGGAGGTGACTTCCACGATAACAGGAGCTGAGAAGGAGGCAGAGATACCGCTGGTCGACTTCGATCGCAACAGCATATACACAACATTCTGGGAGACCGGCCTCTGGAGGCCTGGAAATTACACAGTAAAAGTCGAGCTTCGCGGGAGGTACGGCGAGAGGGTCAGCAGATCCATACCCTTTCGCCTGAACCCCAGGACAGGATAGCCCCAGATGGCAGATAAGCTTCTGAATCACTTCCGGTTTTCCAGATTGCCACTCTGCTTTAACCTGCGGCCGGGAGCTCTTGGCATTCTCTTCGCTTCCTCCTCATGTCTCGAATACATCGCTTGCAGCCCTCACCTCCTTCAGCTGTGCTATTCTGTATCCTGTCACAACCTGCCGCCTTCCCGCCAGTGCCCTGTCGATCTCCACGTCTCCGGTGTCGACCAAAAGATACCTCAGATCCCTCAGCTTGTGAGGCGTCGCTATCAGTATCAGTCTCTCCGGACCCACGATCCTCAGAACCCTCGGGCTTATCTGCTGGCTGCCTCTCCCCAGAATGAATCCCTGAGCGCCTATCGGGCTGACGATGATCCTCACATCACCATCGATCTCACCGAGAAGCCTCAGCAGATCGCTTTCGGATGCGTCCTTTATCACAGTCCTCCCGTTCCGGATGACATCAACCCCAAGAAGAGTCTTATCGCATCCGATCAGCTCGGCGATCTTCGCGGTGGTGGTCCCAGCTCCGAGGATGTAGTATGAGCCGTCGCTCATGAACTCCCTGGCGAACTGAGCGATCTCGCGCTTGAAGTGCTCCTCATCAGAGCTTGCGTAGATCTGTTTCCTCTGCTGAACCAGCGCCGGAAGGTAGGGCGTCCTGGCCGCACCGTAGATGCGCACCACAAGCTCGCCATTTCTGTAGCGCTCCTCCTCCACATCCGCTATCTCTGTATCCCTCGTCCTGAGCTCGCCTCTAAGATACCCATAAGCGAGATCTGCAGCTGCCTCCGGGCTAACGGCGAACACCCCTGAGTGCATCTTCACGCCGGATGGTATGCCGAGGATCGGCAGATCTCCAGATACAGATGCAACATCCCTCGCGGTGCCATCTCCTCCACAGAAGAGTATCAGATCCACACCATCAGATGCAAATATAGAGCATGCTCTTTTTGTGTCCTCAGCTGTTGTCTTCTCCCCCGGGGTGTGTACAACAGAGTGCTCCACACCCATCTCCGACAGCAGGCTCTCTCCCATGGAACCGCCCGCGGTGAGCACCTGGACCGGGATTGATCCCCCTGAGAGCTCGAGAAGCCTTCTGACTGCCCTCTCTGCTCTCTCTCTGGATACAGGGGAGGCACCGAGGCGCTCTGCGAGAGCAGCGACACCATCTGTGCCCTTTAGCCCAACCGCTCCCCCCATGCCAGCTATCGGATTGATCAGAAACCCGAGCCTAGACCTTCGGCAGCCTGGCAAGCGATTGCCTCACCAGCTCCTCTGGATACTCATAATCCTCGAGGATCCCATCATTGTACGCATCGTACGCAGAGAGATCGAAGTGCCCGTGGCCGCTCAGGTTTATGAGCAGAGTCTTCGTCTCGCCGGTCTTCCTGCATCTTATCGCCTCGTCGATCGCGGGCTTGATCGCATGTGCGGATTCCGGCGCCGGCACGATGCCCTCCGCGCGCGCGAAGATCGTCGCGGCCTCGAAGACCTCGCGCTGGTGGAACGCCTGGGCCTCGATGATCCCCGCATTCACCAGGCTGCAGAGCAGGGGCGCATCCCCGTGGTACCTCAGCCCTCCGGCGTGTATCCCGGGCGGAACGAAGTCGTGGCCGAGCGTGTACATCTTGAGCAGCGGCGTCAGGCGCGCAGTATCCCCGTAGTCGTATGTGTACAGACCCTTGGTAAGGCTCGGACATGCAGTCGGCTCGCATGCCACAAGCCTGAGCTCCTTTCTATCGTTGAGCTTGTCCGGGATGAATGGGAAGCACACCCCCGGGAAGTTGCTTCCACCGCCGCAGCAGCCGTATATCACATCAGGGTAATCGTCCACGAGCTCGAACTGCTTCCTGACCTCAAGCCCCTCGACGGTCTGGTGGAGAAGCACGTGGTTCAGCACAGATCCGAGGGCGTAGTTTGTATCATCATGCATGACCGCGTCCTCGACAGCCTCTGATATCGCTATTCCCAGGCTGCCAGGCGTGTCCGGGAACTGCTCCAGAATCCTCCTGCCCGCGTTCGTCCTGTTGCTCGGGCTTGGGAAGCACTCCGCACCCCAGACCCGCATCATGCTCCTCCGGTACGGCTTCTGATCGTAGCTCGAGCGGACCATGTAGATCGTGCATTTCAGGCCGAAGATGCAGGTGGCAAGCGCAAGCGCCGAGCCCCACTGTCCTGCACCGGTCTCTGTGGCTATCCTCTCTATGCCCTCCTTCATGTTGTAGTAAGCCTGAGGGACCGCAGTGTTCGGCTTGTGGCTTCCTGCCGGACTCACACCCTCATACTTGTAGTAGATCCTGGCAGGAGTCCTGAGGGCCTTTTCGAGCCTGACAGCCCTGTACAGAGGTGTTGGACGCCAGAGCCTGTAGACGTCCCTCACCTCCTCAGGTATGTCTATCCACCGCTCGGTGCTCATCTCCTGCTTTATTAGAGACTTCGGGAATATCGGCTCGAGGTCCTCCGGCTTCAGAGGCTCATGCGTCGCCGGGTTCAACGGCGGGTCAAGAGGCCTCGGCAGGTCTGCCGCCACATTGTACCATCTCTTCGGTATATCCTCCTCATCAAGCAGTATCTTGGATCTCAATCGGTTGTCCTCCAGATGGATTAGAGAAACAATATGTTCATCATAGAACCTAAAATCACATTATATAACCTTTTTGAGGATGGTTGCAACGGAGTTCGATGCGGTGGTGCAAGATAACGCTTGGGTGCATACATTCAGATCTCAGTTTTATGGGTCATCGACCCATCGAGGGAAAGTGTTTTAACAAGAAAGCGCATCAAAGCACGAAAATATACATTGAAGTACTTGATGTGTGGAGGAAAGCATGATGCAAACGCTCTTGCAGATATGTGTCGAATGCAGACATCAGGGTGATGTGTTATGAGTGTCCCCATTCCATACATGGCGCTTCTGATCTCGATCGCGCTCATACTCTCGGTGACAATCATCCTGCTCACAAGGAGGTACCATGATTAACCAGATCCTGCTGCTGGCTTACGTGACCGTCATCCTCCTTCTCTCCTGGAGGCTCCGGCAGGGGACATTCTCCGGCTTTGCCCTTTCCGACAGAAACATCGCCACGCCTGCCATCATTGGAGTGGCATACACAGCAGCGTACTTCAGCGCTGCATCATTCCTCGGTGGGGGCGGGTATGGTCTCATCGCAGGGATGCCATGGGTGGTCTTCTGCGCATTCTTCCATGTCGCATTCGCATGCCTCGCATGGCTGATGGCTGGAAGGATATGGGCGGCGGCAAAGGAGTACGACGCGAAGACAGTTCCCCAGCTCCTTGAGAGGCGATATGGATCGCCTTTGGGGAAGCTCATACTCGCCGCCATAATGCTTGTCCTTTACACAGTGTATCTGGTGCCCATCTTCAAGGGATGTGCCACGCTCCTTCAGGGGCTGATCGGGGTCACATACCTTCAGGGGCTGATATTAACAGTCCTCATAGTGGCCATGTACTATGCCATCGGCGGTCTCCCTGGGATAATATGGATAGGTTTCCTTCAGGGAGTGCTAATGCTCGGCGGTGCGGTGCTGCTTTACGGGAGCGTTCTCTCGACCGCTGGCGCTATTGAGATCTGGTCCAGAATTCCAGCATATGTGACATCGATGCACGGCATCGATCTGCCGTGGCAGAGGACCCTAGGCATGGCATTCTCCATAAGCCTCGGGCTTCTGGCTCTTCCAGATCTCCTGATAATGGTATTCTCCGCCAGGGACAGAAGGGTGGTGCGCTTCGCAGGCATCTACGGACCTGTATCCATTGCGGTTTACTCCATCTGCATATTCTCGCTCGGAGTTCTCGCATATGGTGTTCTCAGCGGAGAACAGCTGGGTGCATTTATAAAAAATCCGGACAGCCTGGTGCCCTTCCTGGCAAGGACGTACCTGCCACCCGGGTTTGATGCGCTTGTTCTCCTTGCCGCAATATCTGCGGCGATGTCGACGATCAGCGCCATAGTTCTTGTTACCACAACCTCGCTGACATCAGACATACTGCACTACCTCCGACCGGACATCTCCGATCCCACAGTCCTCCGTCTGACGCGGCTTGTTGGAGTGGCCATAATCATCACAGCAGCGGTCTCGGCGATAAGCGTTCCATCACAGATCGTGCCACTCGTCTCGATAAGCATGGGTGTGATCGCATGCTGCGTCTTTGTGCCGCTTGTGTTCGGGCTCTACTGGTGGAGAGGTAATTCAGCAGGCTTCGTGGCAAGCCTTCTCGCATCGTTCATCTCCATCGTCATCTGGAATTTTTACGGAAACACCCTCATCCATCCGGTGTTCGTGGGGCTGATCTGCGGGGGCATGGCATACATCACAGGGAGCCTTTTCACCTCTGGTCTGGGCACACCAAATCCAGATACTCTGGAAGGCTGAGGGGCCAGAGCAGCGCCAACCATTTATTCCACACATTCTTTATTCTGTATTACCGCGTCGTTCTTGCTCTTTTCAGTGACAGGATATGCGCCAATCTCAAAGGTTCCGGCACTCGATATCCTCTCGCGCAGTTCAGCGCTATCTCGATCGCGGAACTCAGGTCTTACATGTGCCCTGGGGACACGAACACCGGTTTGACATTTGTTCTGGTCCGGAGAGCTGCACCCACAATATCCCCACGATCAACCAGCAGGGAGAATGAACCCCGCTCCTCTCCAGGCCGGGAGAACTCCCCGCAGAGCCTCGACTTTGCACACCCCACAGAAGGGCGATCGAGGAGCAATCCGAGGTGGCTCGCCTCTCCAAATCTGCGCGGATGCGCAATACCCTGACCATCGAAGAGCAGGACGTCAGCATCATCGATCCCCTCAAGAGCCCTGAGCATGACGGGCCCCTCACGAAATGTCAGCAGCCCCGGGATGTAGGGGTAACACACATCCATATCCGCAAAGGACACGTCGAGGAGGCGCATATCATGGTAATCAAGCAGAACGGCAGCCGCATATGCCCTGGATCCGGAGAAAGATACATCTGCTCCAGCCACCGTCTCCACGCGATTCACTCTCTGAATTCTCACACCGCCGGCGAGCATCTTCTGTATCTCAACAGCCTCATCCGGTCTCACATCCCAGGAATGCAATACCCTGTATCTCATTTTCATCCAGCACTAACGGGTGTTTATCTAACTGGGCATCTCAGCACATCCGGTGCATTTCAGCTCTGCAGGAATCTCACATCAACTGATGCAGGTTTGTAAGACTGCGGTCAACCCTCCAACCACAAGAGTGATCTGCACATAATCCAGAGCAACCTTCATGATAGCTCCTGAGTTCCCCGAGGATCTGGTATGGCTCAACACCGACCACAGTTACAGACTGGGAGACCTGCGCGGCAGATTCGTTCTGCTTGATTTCTGGACATACTGCTGCATAAACTGCATGCATGTCGTTCCTGATCTAAAAATGCTTGAGGAGAGGTACCCTGAGCTGGTGGTGATTGGAGTCCACAGCGCCAAGTTCGAGAACGAGATGAGGGTGGAGAACATCGAGAAGGCTGTGATGCGGTATGGAATAGAGCACCCGGTTGTCGTGGACAGTGGTCAAACTCTGTGGCGCACATACGGCATAAGGGCCTGGCCGTCTTTCGTCCTCATAGCGCCGGACGGGGAGATCCTCGGGAGGACCTCTGGAGAGAGGATATTCTCGATCCTCGTGCCAATAATGGAGCAGCTCATTCCGGAGTACGAGAAGCGTGGAGGCCTCCATCGGGGTGATGCGGTGCCGAGAAAGGCGCAGAAGAAGGCATCTGGGCCCCTCTCATTTCCCGGAAAGGTTGCCTCTGATGGGGACAACATCTTCATCGCGGACTCCAACAACAACAGGGTACTGATTGTATCTCCTGAGGGGAGGTTCGTAGACGTCATAGGCTGTGGAGAGGAGGGATACAGCGATGGCGAATTTGGCGAGGCCCGGCTGTTCAGACCCCAGGGGATCGCGGTTGTCGGGGATGTTGCGTACATAGCTGACACAGGAAACCACATGATCAGGGCGGCGGATCTGAGAAGAAGGACTCTCATGAGGGTGGCAGGCACGGGAAGGTCGGGATATCCCGGCTTGGGGGGCAGAGGTGATGAGGCATCTCTGAGCTCGCCGTGGGATCTCGTTTTCGCCGGGGATCATCTCTACATCGCGATGGCCGGATTCCATCAGATATGGAGGATGGATCTCGATGGAATGGTGGAGCCATTCGCAGGATCTGGAGCCGAGGGTATAGCTGATGGGCCGCTGGAGATCTCCCGCATGGCGCAGCCGTCCGGGCTGACGACCGATGGAAAGAGTATATACTTCGTCGACAGCGAGTCATCTTCTCTCAGGGTGATCGACGGAGATGTGAGGACGCTCATCGGCAGAGACCTCTTTTACTTTGGGGACATCGATGGCGATTTCGGGAGAGCAAGGCTTCAGCATCCTCTTGGGCTTTTTTACCGGAATGGATCCATTTACATTGCGGATACATACAACCACAGGATCAAGAAAGCTGATCTTTCTGAGAGATCCATCCAAACCATCGCCGGAACGGGGAGGCCCGGGTTCGCAGATGGTGCCTCGGATACGGCCGCTTTTTACGAGCCGTCCGGGATCACCTTTCTGGGGGATTCATGCTTCATAGCAGATACCAACAATCACGCCGTAAGGATATATGACCGGAGATCGGGGGAGGTCTCCACGATGAGAATCGATGCGAAGAGATAATGTGTGACATCCTGATGACATGATCCTCAGACCATTCGATCCGTGGCGCAGCAGCCTCTGCACATGCCCGGCGAAGCTCAGCCTCAACCCGTACACAGGATGCGTGCATGGCTGTCTGTACTGCTACGCATCCTCCTACATAAGACGCTTCAGCGATTGCAGGCCCAAGGGCGGAATCGATCGTATCAGCTATGAGATCGCGAGGCTGCGCGGGGACGAGCTCATATCGCTCTCCAGCAGCTCTGATCCATACCCGCCGATGGAACGCGAGCTCGGAATAACGAGATCGTGCATATCGCTTATAAAGAGAAAGAGTTTGAGGCTGCAGATTGTCACAAAATCGGATATCGTGCTCAGGGATGTGGACCTCCTCTCGGAGATGAGGGCCACAGTCTCAATTACAATCACCTCGCTGCGTCTGGATTCCAGGCTTGAGCCCGGAGCCCCATCAGGCAGTCTCAGGCTCAGAGCCATCAGGAGGCTCACGGATAGTGGCGTTCCCGTGGCTGTGCGGATAGATCCGATAATACCGGGGATAAACGACTCTGAGATCGATGCGCTTGTGGAGCGCGCCGCAGATGCGGGCGCGTCCTATATCATATCATCCACATACAAGGCCAGGCAGGACAGCTGGCGCCGCATGTCTTTTGCATTTCCTGAGGTCATGCAGCGCCTGAGGCCGATGTACTTCGAGCAGGGAGAGCGTATTGGTGGCTACAGGTACCTGCCATCTGAGATCAGGCATGCCATACTCTCACTCGTGAGGGAGGCATGCCATGAACACGGAATCGGCTTCGGCTCATGCAGGGAGGGTTTCGGAAGCGATGCCTCATGCGATGGATCCCATCTTACAGAGGCCCGGAGGCGTCGTATTTTGCGATGAAAGTCTATATATACGAAGAATAACGATGGTAGAGCCGAGTTCTTCTCGAAAGAGAGAATGTTTGGTAATGGTCACGCAAAAGCGGATGGTTGATACACAGATAGGAGGAGGATAAATTGAAGAAGAGCATTTTGGTGATCTCTGTGATCCTGGCGATGGCGGCATTTGCCATGACCTCTGCCATGGGATACACAATAAAGGATGATAAAAGCCCGTACCCGTTCTCAAACAAGGCGGAGTCCAGGCCACAGTTCTCCATATCCACAGGAACCCCCGCTCACAATCTCACGAACGCGCAGGTTGTTGTGAAGAAGGAGGCGCGCTTCTCGTTCAGCTCTGAGAAGCCAAAGGGGTTCTCGATTGAGACAGGAAAGCCATATCAGTACACGTTCAAGCTTGGAGAGACTCCTGCTGTTGTCGTAACTACAGAGGAGAAGCCCGCAGAGGTGCCTGCTGAGACCAACGTCACAGCTGAGCAGAATGTAACTCAGGTAGAGGTGCCGGTGACCTATACGATCTCCGGCGTTGTCTATGAGGATGCGAATGAAAACGCTGCCAAGGACGCGAATGAAACAGGCCTCGCAGGATGGACGCTTGATCTGAGCGGTGTGACGACAAAGACAGCAGAGGATGGGACATACGTCTTTGCAAACCTCAGTGCAGGCGAGTATGTGCTGAGCCTGGTCGTCCCGCCCGAGTACAAGCCGGTTGCTCCGGTGAATGTCACACTGGATTCCAACAAGACCATAGACTTCCCAGTCGTCAGGGTGTCTGTGGTTCTTCCGCCGGCCAATGAGACCGTCGTCGCCACGAACGTAACTGAGAATGTGACCGCGATAGTACCGCTCAACACATCAATCCCGGCGTGAAGTCCCGGGAGAAATCTCTTTTTCTTTGATTGGTTTACATGAGCCGTTAATGTACTGGTTCTTTGGAGGTGATATGGTCTTTCCGCATGAGTGCATTGGATGGTCTTGTGTTCTGATCACTGAATGGAAATTCCGGAATCTGCATGCACTGGCGCAACAGATCGCAAATCCTACGATGCCAGCTGCTGCTGGGTTCAATGATCTGAATACACGCCCCATGATTATGTGGCAGAATAGTTAGAGTGGATGGGTAATAAGACGCCCCTATCCATCTGATGACTTGCGCCCGAAGAGGCACCGGTCATGCATGCGCTCCCTCGAGCGTGAACGGGTGCCTTGAGCAACCACATTGCGCAACCTCCAAGTTGCTAAACACATAAGAGCGATAGTCAGATATTTCAAGGACAAGGCGTCTCTGCGCCTGACCGAAAACTACTAAAGCGCAGAGGTAATCGAGCCGTTAGCGCCTCGGTAGCAAAGCTCGGTCATTGCGCGTCCTTGGTAAGGACGAGGCCGCGGGTTCGAATCCCGCCCGGGGCTCTGGCAATGTTCATCTCCTGAGTACATATTTGACCTCGGATGTGTCAACCTCCCATGGCCGGAGGCTCTCATCCTTCTGGAACCCGAGGCTCAGCCACATGTAGCCTGGAAACACAAACTCTCCGTGATGCCTCTCGTCGAAAGCCTGGAAGAGAGAGAATATCGTGTTCCAGCCGGTCTCGCCGATATGTGGCCTACCCTCGACAACGTACTCTATCCTCTCCCACTCCGGGAGCGCCATTCTGTAAAGCCCCTCAAGAACATCGTCCTGATGAGAGCATCTCTCGAAGAGGGCCTTTACCTCATTAACATCCAGCTCCATCCTCATCAGGAGAACCTGCATCAGTATTGGTGATAATCTTTTCTCCGTCTATCTGCGTGCCATCTGATCTCACACTCTCCGGAGGGAGAAGAGATGCCAATCAAAACGCGAACACGCTCTCAGCGCTCATGATGTCATCCACCATCACGCTGTAATCATCAATCTCCTTTATGCCCGCTGGAGAAACACCCCTCTCCCTCAGATCCTGGGTGAATGCAAAAACATCTCCCGCGACTCCGCCAAGGCGCCCTGTGAGTATGTTGTAAACGCCGTCTCCAAGGAGGTAGAGCCTGAAGTTCCCGCCGAGCATCCTGAGGCACAGCTCTGCCCTGGGGCTTCCTGGCGGCTTTGTCAGTATGAAGACAGAGCTCATATCACCACCATTGCTCTGAAGCTCTTGATGCGCTCCACAAACTCGAGATCATCGAGCATCTCGACCCGATCCGAGAGATCGCATGATAGAAGACCGCGCTCGGCCATCGATGGCTCATGCGCGAATACATCGATCTCCGGGTATGCATACAGCAGCCCCGCCAGGTGCCCGCGCTGATCTGCAAGCGCCAGGTAGACTCCATCTGCGTAAAGCGCAACTGCAGCGCCTATCGGGAGGCAGACAGCAGCCGCGTTCAGCGCTCCAAAAGCCCTCTCGTAGCCGTACGGGGATGAATCCACAAGAAAAACCACCGGCCCCATATTATCACCCCGAGAGCGATATCACCTTATCGCTCTCCCTGATCATGCGCTCCAGATCGTAGAGGCTCGTTATGAGTACCCCCTCAATGTACCCCGGGCATACTCCGTTCTCCGATGCATATCCGCGCGAGGATGCGCATCTGGGGCATGCTCTTATGGTGGCGCCCAGAGAGGCGAGCTCCTGAAAGAGGCTCCCGATGTTCATGAACTGCACCGGGCTCTGCCCCCTCTTCGGTATGTGAACGGCATCGAGATAGAGAAATATATTAACCCTGTACCTCTCAAGAGCAGCTCTGGCTATCCTGTATGCGATCTCAGCGTTCTGATTGATGTAAGGCCCGTCTGTGAGCACTATCGTCAGGGTCTTCATACAAAATCGCCAAGGAAGATCCGTTTCCTTTGGAGACAGGGAGCTTAGAGATACGCAAGAAGCGATCTCAGGTGCTCAAGTCTCGTTGCGTACTTCTCATCCTGGAGCGGCTTGCAGCTCTCCAGACCGACCTCCCCGCTGACCAGCCTGATGGCAAAGGAGTAGCAGCTCTGCTCGCCGCACTCCCTGCAGTTCGTTCCTGGAAGATACCTGTAGACCTCCATCGGATCCACCCGGACCTTCTCCTTGGGCGCAGGGGTGACTCCCTTCTCTATGGCATCGTTTATTGTCTTCCTCAACTCCTCAAGAAGCTCCCTCGCATGCGCCTCGTCTCTGATCATAGTCATCGTCACGTTTCCTGTGCTGTATAGCGTTATGAGCACGGTGCCCTTCTGTATGATCAGCGCTCCAATCCTGTCAGAGTATCTGCCTCGGGGAAAGAGCGGCTCCAGCGCCTTCAGAGCGCCTCCCAGCGGCGGATCCATGCGCGCTATTATTCGGAACTTGGTGGTATCCGCTATGCAGGGTAGTAGCTGTTTGACCTCGACCACCTCAACCTTCTTTGCATCTTTGATCTCGATCCTCTCGCTCTTCTCCCCCTTCGACTCCAGGAAGTTCCTCCCAAAATCCGTTAGACCAGCCATGTCGTTCTCTATCTTAATGAGACCTGCCTGCTGGAGTATCTGAAGGTGGTAGTCCAGCATGCTCTGGCCCACTGCTTTGCCTATATCCTCCTTCGAGAGGCTCCTCTCAAGGAGCAGGTTCATTATCTTCCGCCTGGTTGTGTTCGCCATGGCGTTGCTCACGAGCTTTACCTCCGCATGTCCTGCCATAATCTCACCTAATTCTCGCAAAACACCCTTTCCGGGACTCCCGGATAGTAACGATCCCTGAGACGGAGCGCGACATTGACCAGGGATATGAGCACGGGCACCTCGATGAGTGGGCCTATCACAGCTGCAAATGCCTCCTGAGAGGCTATACCGAAGACAGCGACTGCGACCGCTATGGCGAGCTCGAAGTTGTTGCTGGCAGCTGTGAATGAGACAGCGGCTGTGTTCTCATAGCTCACTCCCAGCTTGAAGGCCATGTAGAAGCTCACGAAGAACATCAGGAGGAAGTATATAGTCAGAGGCACAGCAACCCGGATCACATCCATCGGCAGCTGTACTATGTAGTCGCCCTTGAGCGAGAACATCACTATGATTGTGAAGAGAAGTGCGATCAGCGTTATCGGGCTTATTGTGGGTATGAATCGACCATCGTACCACTCCCTCCCTCTCGCCCGGATCAGCGTGAACCTGGTGATTATGCCGGCCAGAAACGGTATTCCGAGGTAGATGAAGACGCTCTCTGCGATCTGTGTTATTGTGACATCAACCACGGTCCCCTCAGCCACTCCAAGGTATGCTGGAAGCACTGTGATGAATATGTAAGCGTATACCGAGTAGAAGAGCACCTGGAAGACAGAGTTCAGTCCGACAAGAGCCGCGCAGTACTCTGTGCATCCGCAGGCAAGCTCATTCCAGACGATGACCATCGCTATGCATCGGGCCAGACCTATCAGGATCACGCCGTACATGAGATGCGGATAATCCCTGAGGAATATCACAGCCAGCGCAAACATCAGCACCGGTCCGACCAACCAGTTCTGTATCAGCGAGAGGGCCATGACCTTTCTGTCCTTGAAGACCTCCCCCAGCTCCTCATACCTCACCTTCGCAAGGGGCGGATACATCATGAGTATGAGGCCTATAGCTATCGGTATCGATGTCGTCCCGATCGATAGGCTGAGAATTGCATCAGTGATCTGCGGCGCAAAGTTCCCTATCGCGATGCCCACGACCATCGCGAGGAATATCCAGAGTGTGAGGAACCTTGACAGCAGTGGCAGCTTTTCACCCATTACATCACCTTCCCAGCTTTCTGTACCTGCTCCCGGATCCCGGGTCAGATCCCGCCACGGAGCTGTGACCGAGCGCTCCGGGCGCGGTTTGAGTCACTGCTGTGCTGTGCGACACCCAGTCACTCCAGGAGTAGATCGTGGCGTTGTAGCCCATCAGCTGGAGAGCGAACCACACTATGGATGCCTGATCCGGGTTCTCGGAGTAGACAGCAACAGGCCGGTCTCTCTGAAGAGGCGCGAACAATCCCATGAGCGTCTCGTTATCCGCGATTCTGTCTCCGTCTCTGACCCTCTCGGAATCGATGTGAATAGCCCCTGGTATCCTGGAGATGCCGAAATCCCTGAAGGGCCGCGCATCGACGATCTGCGCCTCTCCGCTCATGACATAATCATATGATGCCACAAGGTCCTGTTTGTGTGGGATGTAAACGCTCTCCTCCCTCACAGATGGGGCGCTCTGCACAGGAAGGCCCAACGATCTCCATCTCTCAACACCTCCATCCAGGAGGCCCACATCCCTGTGACCCACCTGCCTCAGGGCGAAGAACCCCAGAGCAGCAGCCCCCAGATCATCACCGTATACAACAATTCTATCTGAATTAACAACGCCAATGCTTCCAAGAGCGCTCGCGATCTCATCGGGGCTCTTAAAGGTGCCGTTCTGATTCACCAGCGACCTCCGGCTCAGCCTCAGGGCGCCATTCACGTAAGCGCCATCACTCGAGTTCTCTTCCTCTGAGATCTCCAGGACCGTATCCGAGCTGGAGACTGATGGCATGGGCCTGAGAATATCGCCATTCGGGAAATCATCTGATCTGTAATCGTCCTGCACCACAGCGCTCCTCCCTTCAGCAGTGGGGCTGGCGCCCTGGAGGGGGTTGTAATTCAGGAATGCGTACGGATCCCATGTGCCTCCGGCAGAACACGCGCAGCCCGCGAGCGCTGACGGCAGCGACAACAGTACCGCAGATACCATGAGAATTGCCACGATCTTTATCGTCATTGCGATCATCCGACTATTTCTGTAATCTCGATAGCAAGCGCGCCTGGTTCATGATCTCGATCACAGCGCCATCCGCGAGGCGGTAGTTCGACCACTTGCCCACCTTCCGCTCTTTTATGAGCCCAGCATCCTTCAGTATGGAGAGGTGATGGGACGTCGTCGACTGCGGTCGATCCAGTGCTGTCATTATCTCGCAGACGCAGAACTCCCCATTCTGGAGAAGCTTCAGAATGGCAAGCCTGCACGGATCTGAGAGGGCCTTGAAGATATTCACCTCATCCTGTACATCACTCTCTACGACGTCTGCCAGAGAGCGAAGCCTCTGGATCTTGAGCCTCGCCCGCTCCTCATCACCGATCAGCCTTGTGAGCTTCTCCACAGATCTGTCAGTAATTTCAGGCATTCCGCTTACGTATCAAGATTTCTCGATATATAAGAATTTCCACATAGCCTGAAAAATATCAGCATCAACGCTGCAAACCCATATTAAAGATCATACTCAGTACAAATGTTGTTTGCGCAGAGGATGAGGGCTCCGCTTTCGTCCCTGAATGCAGGGAGCCTTCCGCCCTCACCATTCCTGAAAGTTTATGCTGTGGTGGTCAGCTGCGCTGAAGCCCCATCCCTGGCAACATACAGCAGCGCACCAAAGCCCATGGACACCGAGATCAGCATGAAGATCCAGCCGATGTAGGGCAGCAGGAACAGCATGTTGAGTATCACGTACCCAACTGTGAATGAAACCGAGCCGCCCGTTCCGGTCCTGAGCAGAGCCGTCATCCTCCTTCCCAGCGTGAATGATACGAGAAGACATGAGAGCATGATGCCCACTGCGAGGAGGAGCAGGAGCATTACCGATATCGGTATGCCCACAATCGTTATGGCCAGTATCACAGCAAGGATGAGGGCCACGATCATCGCCAGGAATCCCACAAGAGTCTCGATCGCCGGATCGCGGAGCATCCTGGCCTCAGATGCCCTGAAGAGCCATGGGAACAACCTGAGGCCGATCAGGCCGAGCAGAAGATAGCCGATGATGCTGAGCATATGGAACAGGCTGATGAATTGGGTGTCCTCACGCCTGCTCTCGATCTTCTGGAACTCCACACGCCCAGCAGTTCCGTTGTTCTCGAACTGCTCCGCCGCAACGGTGAGCGTGCCGTTGATGCTTCCCTGGTTGCTGAACCGCTTCGCCCCGATGAGAGCGTCTCTTCCAACTGTCGTGTTGGAAAGCATGCTGATATCCTCGCCCATCAGCACAGCATTTCTCTGTATCCTTGAGGAGTATTGATCCTGCTTCCAGCAGCAACCAGCTTTCCGCCAATGTCAGATCGAAGAACCACCTGACCTCCGGCCAGAATGAGATCTCCAGCTACCGGCGCGTTCACGGTGACAACGCCTCCTGCCACGATGGCGCTCTCAACAGGCGCATTTATGTTCACCACACTGCCCGCCGCGAAGATATCGTCATCCACCGGAGAATCAATTGTTATGGATTCATCAGAGTACATTCTGAGCGATGCTGCTTCCTGAACCAGCAACGACATCAGGAAAAGCATGCATATCAATAAACGCTTCTGCATCAGGACCCCCTCAAAAAATCAATCTCAATAGGATAAATAACTATCTGATGATCTTTCGGACCAGCTCAACTTGGCAGATCTGTGCCATGCTATGTGAGGCATGCACGACATCGATTTCATCACAGGGTCTGAGAAGACCCATGCCAGACCGAATCGCTCCGGCACACAAAAGATATGCGCTCTTATGTATTCAGCAACTTGAAAGACATGCAAGCTTGTTGCTGAATGCACTCATTCGCTCGCCACGAGCGTATAGCAGGACTGGGTGCCTCTTCGGGCAAGTTATCTGATGGATAAGAGCGAAGATATGCAATCACTGCCTGAGAAGCCAGCTCGGATGCGCTAGCTGAAGAGGATCAGGATGTCCTGCCTCTGCACATCAGTGCTTCGGCAGGAGAACAGCATTAACCACGCCGTCCTGCCCGGGCCTGCTCACGACCCTTGCCTCGCCGATCTCGGTCCTTATCACAGCGCCCCGTGTGATGATGTTTCTCCTCACGTAATGCCGGTTCGCCGGGTTGTCCACCACGGTCTCGATCCTCACGAGCTTTGTGGCACCCGTGACCGGATCCGAGACGTTGGCCATATCTGTCCTCAGAAGGCGTAGCTTCTGGTTGCCACCACGTGTGCGTATCTTCTTGACCCGGATTGCGCCGATGAGCGTCTCTGCTGGCTCTCTGCCCAGCTCATACTTCCTCTTCCCTCTGGCCGGAACCAGCCTCCCACCAGTGGGCTTTCTAGCCGACTTTCCCTGCCACTTCATGATCGATAACCTCCGTTCCCCTTTTTCAGATCCTTATATAGACTTTACGCCCATCACGCTGGACGGGGCCGAGTGGCATGAGCGACTGTTTCCGCCAGGAGTGTATTCTCCGCACATCAATCCAGAAGATCAGGAGTTCATGATACACCATCGATCCCGACAGATTCTTATATTTCCTGTAAGAGTCTCCGGAGATGAATGCACCTCATCATTGCTGAGAAGCACGATGCTGCGAGGCGGATATCCGAGATTCTTGCCGGTAAGAAGCCGGCTGTTGCGAGGGTCTCCGGGGTCGATACATTTCGTTTTGATGATCGTGTTGTCATAGGCCTCAGCGGCCATATCGTGGGCCTTGATTATCCCGAGAGCTACAACAACTGGCAGAGGGTGGATTACAGGGATCTCATCAGGGCGGAGATCGTATCGAAACCCACACAGGAGCGGATAGTCTCTGCGCTCAGAAAGCTCGGCATGGAAGCGGATCATGTCACGATCGCCACAGACTACGACAGAGAGGGCGAGCTCATAGGTGTTGAGGCTCTACGCATACTGCAGGAGGTCAATCCGTCTGTAAAAGCTGACAGGGTGCGGTTCAGCGCCATAACAAAAAGCGAGATCCTCAGGGCATTCGCCCAGCCAGGCGAGGTCGACTTCAATCTTGCCGCATCAGGCGAGGCGAGGCAGATCATAGACCTCGTGTGGGGTGCAGCCCTGACGCGATTCGTATCAATCACATCAGGCCGGCTCGGCAAGGAGTTCCTCTCTGTGGGAAGAGTCCAGTCGCCAACCCTGGCTCTGATCGTGGATCGCGAGAAGGAGATAGAGTCGTTCCAGCCGAAACCCTACTGGGAGATTTACGCAGATCTGGAGAAGGGAATAAGGGCGAGGCATGCGAAATCCAGGATCTGGAACAGGGACGAGGTCGATCGTATACTGAATTCTCTGAGCGACGTGGCGCGCGTGAGATCGATCTCCAGAGGGGAGAGAAGGGACAGGCCGCCAACGCCTTTCGATACCACCAGCTTCATCAGCGCGGCCAGCAGCATTGGCTTCACAGCAGCAAACGCGATGAGGATCGCGGAGGATCTATACACAAACGGGTACATCAGCTATCCCAGAACAGATAATACCGTTTACCCTCCATCGATCGATCTGAGATCGCTGCTCGAGATGCTATCCTCAGGCCCGTTCCGCGAGGATGCCCTGGAGCTGATGAAGGGCAGCCTCATACCCACAAGGGGGAAACGCTCGACCACGGATCATCCCCCAATATACCCGACGTCGGTCGCTGATAAAAAAGATCTCAAAGAGGATCAGTGGAGGATATACGAGCTCGTTGTGAGGCGGTTCTTCGCGACACTCTCAGGAGAGTGCGTCTGGGAGACGACGAGCGTAAGCTTTGATATCGGGGATGAGCTCTTCAGGGCGAACGGCTCCAGGATCCTGGACCAGGGCTGGAGGAGGTACTATCCATACAGCAGGGCAGAGGAGAACGTCCTTCCTCCGATCGAGGAGGGAGAGGAACTGAGGGTTCTCGGCCATGAGGTTCTCTCGAAGGAGACCCAGCCGCCGGCCAGGTTCGGGCAGGGGCGTCTGGTCAGGCTCATGGACGAGCTCGGACTGGGCACTAAGTCAACAAGACACGATATAATAAGCAAGCTATATGCGAGAGCCTACATCCATGGCAACCCGATAAGACCGACGAAGACAGCGTACGCTGTTGTGGATACGCTCCAGCGCCACGCCCCTGCGATCACGAAGCCAGAGATGACACGAACCCTTGAGAATGACATGCTCAAGATCGCGGAGCAGAAGATCACAAAGGGCGAGGTCATCGAGGAGTCGAGGCAGATGCTCGAGGCTGTATTCGATGAGCTTCTCGCCCACAGGAAGGAGATCGAAGATTCGCTGAGGGAGGGGCTTCGCGTCGACAGGATAGTGGGCAGATGCAGCCTCTGCGGATCGGATCTGATTATACGACGCGGCAGGAGAGGTGCCAGGTTCGTGGGATGCTCCGGGTATCCTGAGTGCAGGTTCACGCTTCCTCTTCCCAGAGGAGGCATGATAGTGGTCACAGAGCGGAGATGCGAGACGCATGGCATGAACCACATCAGAATCATAAATCGCGGTAAGAGGCCATGGGATCTCGGATGTCCATACTGCAACTTCAACAACTGGCAGGCGAAAAAGGGATCGGAAACGCGGCGTATGCCCGAGCTCGGTGATGTCCCGGGAATAGGCCCGAAGAGCAGGGAACGCCTCGAGAATGGGGGAATAAAGACGCTCGATGCGCTTGTGTCCACAGATCCTGCCAGCATCGCAGAGTCGACCGGTATCAGCATCAAAAAGATAATCGCCTGGCAGAAGTCGGCCAGGAGCATCATCTCCGGAGGGGAGCAGGGCGGTGAGGTGCCCGGATCGTCCACATGCTGAGCATGATGTTCGCTTTAGAAGCGACCTGCTACACTGGAAGATGCACCGCAGGATCACATATCGCAACAGTGATGCGGTTTTGAAATGTGCCTGTCAAAACTTCAGGAAACCATCAGACATAATGGACATGGGCCTGGCCGGATTTGAACCGGCGACCACTCGGTTATGAGCCGAGCGCTCTAACCGGACTAAGCTACAGGCCCACAAGACCACAGGAACCTGATTTTATGCAACCACCGGCGTTATGCCTACTTTCCACTCCTGTATTTATAGCTTGTGTTGTGCAGCTCGATTATCATATTAATAATAAAATATTCTGACTGAAATCACCGGCTTTCGAGCAGACTGACACACCACAACCGGTCACAGGTGAGTGGGTTGAGGTGTACGACCAGGCGCAGGGATTGAAAGCATGAATTCTAGCCGGCACCGCCGACCACTGCCTCCTCTATCAGGATGTGCGGCGCCCCATCACCCACAGGCACGACCTGACCACCCTTTCCGCACCCTCCGCTGTTGAACCTGAGATCGTCTGCTACCGCTCTGACTCCCTGAAGAATGCTCAGGGTCTGGCCCGATAGGGATACATCTCTTATGAGCTCGGCAAGCTCTCCGTCCCTCACAAGATAACCTCTCCTGGCGTTGAACTGGAATATCCCCTCAGCGGTGTTGACCTGGCCACCGCGGCTCCCTATGAGGTAAACTCCATCCCTCATCTCCTCAAAGATCTCTTCCAAACTCCAGTCTCCGTTGGCAATGTATGTGTTTGACATCCTCACTATCGGCCGGTTGTATCCCTGAGCCCTGGCGTTCCGTGGATCTCCTCCCAGCCTTCCAGCTGTCTCTCTTGTATGAAGATACGATCTGAGTATACCATTCTCAACGAGAACCGTTTCCCTGGCTGCAGACCCCTCATCATCGAAGGGATAGTGGCCGTAATGCATGAGGGATGGATCGTCTTTAACGGTTACAAGCTCAGAGCCTATCAGCTCCCCGATCCTACCCTGGAGTATCGAGCCGCCCTCAAGAACTATGTCCCCTTCTGCTGCATGACCCACTGCTTCGTGTATGAAGACCCCGCCCAGCTCCTGGTCCAGCACGACCGGAAACCTTCCGCCCTTGGGGACCCTTGCGTCAAGCAGATCGAGGGCTGTTTTAGATGCCTTGCGTGCGAGCTCAAAGGGATCCTCCTGCTCGATCAGCTCCAGCCCGCAGACGCCGGCTCTTATCTCGCTGCTCGACTGGAGGAGGCCTGCCCTGGTGGCAACGGCACTTATCCCAAAGCCAGTCCTGGTCACGGAGCTTCTCAGCGATGCCCCCTCCGAGCTGCTGTACTCTGTTTCAGTGAGGATATCTGTGTAGAAGACACGCGTACTTGTGATCCCGGGGAGCCTCGCTGCCCTCTCTATCTCCCTGACGAGATCGACCTTCTCCTCCAGGGAGACCGATAATGGGTCCCTCTTCACCGGCACCCTGCAGCTCACTCCCCTCTCCCCCTCGGCCAGATGCAGTATCTCACGACCATTGACCGATCCGGCCATCCTTTTGGCCCTCTCGATGCTCTTCTCCAGCTCTTCAATGCTGTCGCTCTTCACAAAGCCCCATGCTCCGTCCACGAGAGCTCTGACAGCCACACCCTGGAATATGCTCTCCGAAATCTCCTCGACCTTCGAGTTGTCAACAACTATGCTTACCCTCCGGCCCCTGACGATCCTGGTATCGAAGAACTCCATGCAGATCACTAGAGAATGCTCATCGCTGGGCTTGGAATACCATCCGGCAGTGAGATCCCTATCTTCTTCTCCGTCGCGAACCTCCTGAGCTTCTCAAGGAGCTTGGACCTCTGCCCGGCCAGGCTGTACTCGAAGACCTCGCTGATATTGGACACAGGTATGATCTCTATCTTATCTCGTATGGATTCATCCACCAGCACATCACCCATGTTGGATCTGGGTATCAGCACGGTCTTTATCCCTGCCTGGGCAGCAGCCTCAATCTTCTGTGTTACACCGCCGACGGGGAGCACATCTCCTCTTACAGAGAGGGAGCCGGTCATCGCGACGCTCTGCTTCACGGGTATTCCCTCAAGAGCGGAGACGACCGCTGTGGCTATAGATATCGACGCGCTGTCGCCCTCAACGCCCTCGTATGTGCCGATGAACTGAATGTGAACATCCTTTGTTGTTATGTCCTCTCCCTGGAGCTTCTTGATCAGAGCTGAGACGTTTGTCACTGCCTCCTTCGCGATCTCCTGTAGCCTGCCGGTCGCGATCACCCGCCCCTCCTCCTTGGACTGGGCAGGGGTCACCTCGGCCATTATGGGCAGGACGATGCCCGAGTCGCCGATAACAGCGAGCCCGTTCACCCTTCCAACCTCATCGCCGGAGTTCTTGTACATGCTGTACTCCTTTCTCCTCTCGAGATACCTGTCAGCCATCTGCTGCTCCAGAGATCTCGCCATCCTCTTCGCCTCTATGACATGTCTGGCCTCAGTCAGTGGAGCGCCCTCAGATCTCGCGATGTCGCCGGCGACGCGTATCAGTCCCCCGAGGTCCCTAAGCATCAGTGTCAGATGCCCCTTTCTGCCGGAACGCCTCTTAGCCTCTCTGATTATCTCGGCCACAGCATCCCTCGTGAAGTGCGGGATCTTTCCGTCCCGCACGACCTCCTGGGCCACGAACCTTATCAGCTTGTCCCTGTTCTCCACAGTGTCCTCCATCGTGTCCCTCATGTAGACCTCATAGCCGTAGCCCTTGATACGTGATCTGAGCGCCGGGTGCATTCCCTGCACCGCGTCCAGGTTCCCCGCGACGACCATTATGAAGCTGCAAGGCACCGGCTCCGTCCGCACGAGCGCTCCCGAGGACCTCTCACTCTGCCCTGTTATCGGGTAAGCGCCCTCCTGCAGGGCTGTGAGGAGACTCTGCTGCGACTCCAGACGGAGCGTGTTGATCTCATCTATGAACAATACACCCTTGTGAGCTCTGTGTATAGCGCCGCACTCGACCCTCTCATGGCTTGGGGTCTCGAGGCCACCCGACTGGAAGGGATCATGCCTGACATCACCGAGCAGTGCTCCGGCGTGCGCACCTGTCGCATCAACGAATGGAGCGGTCTTCTTGCCGCTGTTATCCACCAGAAGCTTTGGGATGAACACATCCTCTTTTGGTATGAGATACCTCATTGAAAGAAAGATAAGCGCTGCTGCGATTATCCCGAAGAGAAGCTGGCCTGTGTAATAAGCGTATACAATCAGCCCCATGACGATGAGCATGAAGAACATGTTCCTCGTCTGGACCTTCTTCCTGGCCTCCATCTTGTGCGCATCCACGATCTGCCTGCCCCGACCTGCCGGCACGACCCTGATGCGCGGGTTGTTGTTGTCCTCTGGATTGTGATAGACCAGAATGTCCTGGAGCTCCTCCACGGGAAGCAGCTCGCTCATGGCCTTTCCGAGCATCGATTTGCCGGTGCCGGGCGAGCCTATGAGCATCACGTGGCGGCGCTGGTGTGCCGCCTTCCTGATCACCTCCACCGCCTCCTCCTGGCCTATGACCTGATCTATAAGACTCTCGGGGACGGCGATGCTGCTCGTATCCTCGAACTGAATGCTGCCAAGCAACTCGTTCGGTTCTTCCATACTCAATATCTGCCCTCTAAGTCAGATCGTTATCCTTCTGATCTATATATTTGATGCTTGCCTCGCGCGGGCGTCCCAGATCACTGCGAGCAATTCTGTGGAGCAACAGGGTGTGGGTCTGATCCGCTGAGGGCATCTCCTGAACCATCATGTACGCAAGAGACCATATGACTCCTGTACACGATGCTGATCAGCGAAGAGCACAATGCTCATGAAGACCAGCCACAACTCCCGCGTGCGTGAGTCGTGAGAGCCTGCTGAAAGCACAGAGCCTTCCATGATCAGGAGATACGGCTGGATGTAAAGTTAATATAATATGCGGTAGCGTGTGTTTATGGTGAGCGCAAATGGTGATTGGAGTAACAATGGTCAAGGTAGTGCCTGGACAGGAGAAGCCGGTTTACAGCGCGCTTCGACAGATTAATGGCATAAAGAACGTTTATCACGTCTTCGGAGAGTTCGACTTCGTTGTGATAATAGAGGTCGATGGTCTGAGCATGCTTAACCGTCTGGTCGATACGATTCGTGAGATCGAGAACGTAACAGCAACACAGACCGTGGTTGGGGCAGAGCTTTAATGGACACAGCCGAGGAGCTGGCAAAGCAGCAGAGATCGATATCTGTTGCGGAGTTCTTTGAAAAGAACCGCCAGATTCTTGGATTCGACTCAGCCCCTCGCGCCCTCATCACATGCGTCAAGGAGGCTGTCGACAACTCCCTTGACGCATGTGAGGATGCCGGCATACTTCCCGATATTTTTGTGCAGATCAGGCGTGCAGGTGAGCTTTACCGTGTCATAGTCGAGGACAACGGTCCTGGCATCGTGCCATCTGAGATCCCAAAGGTCTTCGCAAAGCTGCTCTACGGCTCAAGGTTTCACGTTCTCCGGCAGAGCAGGGGGCAGCAGGGCATAGGCATATCTGCAGCCGTCCTCTACTCACAGCTGACCACAGGGAAGCCGGCGAGGATCACATCAAGGACATCTCCTGAGAGGCCAGCGAGATACGTGGAGGTCATGATAAACACAGCGAAGAACGAGCCGGAGATCATCAGGGAGGAGGATATCGACTGGGAGCGGCCGAGAGGCACGCGGGTGGAGCTTGATATCGAGGGATCGTACGTCCGTGGCAGGAGGCAGTCGGTTTACAGCTACCTGAAGAATGTCGCGATAGTGAATCCGCATGCCAGGATAACCTTCGTGGAGCCCGACGGATCCACAGAAAAGTTCGAGAGGGCCACAGAGCTTCTCCCAAAAAGAGCATATGAGATAAAGCCCCACCCCTCAGGTATAGAGCTGGGCGAGCTCACGAAGATGCTGAGATACACTGAGAGGAGAAAGCTCTCCAGCTTCCTGAAGGAATCGTTCTCATCCATCGGCAACATCGCTGCTCAGGAGATCATTCAGAATTCGGGCCTGGACCCATCGATGGATCCAAGAAGCCTCGACTACGATCAGTCCAAGCGACTCTTTGAGGCGCTCAGACGCATAAAGCTAAAGTCCCCTCCGGTCGACTGTCTCTCGCCGATAGGAGAGGATCTGATAAGATCCGGCCTGGCAAAGGAGTACCGTGTGGACTTCATCGCGACCGTCTCAAGACCAGTCTCAGTCTACTCCGGCAATCCCTTTGTGGTCGAGGCAGGGATGGGCTTCGGCGGCGAGCTCGATCGAAACGGCAGGGTGGAGATCCTGCGGTTCGCGAACCGCGTGCCTCTCATATACCAGCAGGGAGCCTGCGCCATAACCCATGCGATAGAGGGGGTATCCTGGAAGGGCTACGGCCTGGACCAGCCTGGCGGGGGATTGCCGGTCGGGCCTGCCGTGATCCTGGTGCATGTGGCATCAACCAACATACCATTCACATCCGAGTCAAAGGACGCAATAGCGGACATCCCTGAGATGCTCACCGAGATCGATCTCGCGTTGAAGGAGATCGGCAGAAAGCTGAGGAGATTTCTCGCAATCCAGGAAACGCTCTCTGAGCGGAGGGAGAAGGAGGAGATCATAGGCAGGATACTCCCTAGAATGGCGGACAAGCTCGCGGATATGCTCGGGCTCGAGAGGCCTGACATAAGCAGGGTCGTTGCCAGGATCATGGGCAATGTTCTGGTGAGGAGGGAGATCGAGCAGGAAGACGGGCGTTTGAGGGTGTGCATAGAGATAGAGAACAACACATCCTCGCAGAGAAGCTTCAAGCTGCACGAGATACTCCCTGTGGAGGCGGAGGATCTTGATCCGCCAGCAAGAAGGGTTGATATGGGCGACCGCTATGACTACCAGTGGAGGATAGCAATCCGGGCAGGTGAGAGGATGGCCGTCAGGTATATGATAAAAAACCACCTGCAGAGAATGCCGGAGGCCGTTGTCGAGGGGCTGGAGCCCGAGATTGTGACAGGCGCGAGGGTGCTTTCGGATGCATGATCCAGAGAGCAGGCTTCTCGGGATAGCAAGGTCACTCTACGATCAGTTCAGGGATGGTACCGTACCCCATCTTGTGCTTCCGACGAGGACCAAGAAGAACATCGAATACAGCACAGAAGATGATGTGTGGGTATATGGCGATCAGGAGAGTGTGAGAAGCGTCAAGACGATACGCGGTGCGAAGACACTGCTCAAGACCGTCCATCTGATAGATCTCCTGGTAAAAGAGCATCTCAGAGGAAACCGGGCTTCAACGCTCAGGGAGATATACTACATCTCCGAGAACTGGGATCTCGCCAAGTTCGCGGAGCAGGCCGAGAGCGACCGTCTCATCGAGGATCTGGAGATAATCACAGGCCTTCAGCGGGAGGATTTTCATGTCAGACCTGAGGAGGATGGCGCCGCTGTCTTCGGCCCCCTCCGGATCAGGGAGAGGACGCGCCGCGGCGAGCGCGAGATACACTGCCAGGAGGATATCGGGGAGGCAGGCTATCAGATACCCTTCAACGTCGATTTCGTCGAGTTCCTGGAGCATGATGCGAGAATGGTCATAGCAGTTGAAACAGGCGGAATGTATGCCAGACTGATAGAGAACGGATTCGACGAGGAGTTTGATGCAATTCTGGTGCACCTCAAGGGCCAGCCGGCGCGGTCCACCAGGCGCTTCATAAAAAGACTCAACACAGAGCTTGGTCTGCCCGTAGCGGTTTTCACAGATGGGGATCCGTGGAGCTACAGGATATACGCGAGCGTCGCGTACGGCGCGATAAAGAGCGCGCATCTCTCCGAGCATTTAGCCACACCGGATGCGAAATTCCTGGGTGTACAGCCCACAGACATCGTTGAGTACAACCTCTCCACAGACAGGCTCACAGACAGGGATCTCCATGCACTGCGGGCAGAGCTCACAGATCCGAGATTTGGCAGCGATTACTGGCAGAAGCAGATACAGCTCCAGATAGACCTGAAGAAGAAGGCAGAGCAGCAGGCCTTCGCAGGCAAGGGTCTGGACTTCGTCACAAAGAGGTATCTTCCGGAGAGGCTCTCAGAGCTGGGGATGGCATAAAGCGCCAGATATGACTGTCAAGACTATGTGGCTGTGCTCTCCCGCACCAAACGCATCGAGCGTTACCTCCCGTATGCTGAGATGAAAGCAGAGCAGCGGCTCGCTGAGGGTAAGGCGCCGATTCGCATCGAGCATTACCTTCCGTATGCTGAGATGAAAGGAAGCAGGAGGTTGTGGTCATTCAGCATGCCGATGAGCTTCCTGTGAGCGTTTACTACAGGCATCTGGTCGATCCTTTTCTGTGACATTATCCTTGCGCACTCGCTGACCCTGCTGGATCTCAGCGCAATTATGGGTGGGACCATGGCCTCCCGGACCTTCACATCCTTCAGCCTGATCTTCGAGACCTGGTAGTACCTGGAGATCGCCTCCTTCTGGCTCTCCCAGCTCCACTCGTCCATCTCGGGAGCGGTGTCTGCATCCGCCTTCTCCAGGGACTCCTCGACGACGCTCTTTGCTATTAGATCCCTGTCTGTGACTATGCCGACAAGCTGCAGATCTGTGTCGATCACAGGGCACGCCTGGACTCCTGCATACTCCATGATCGCGCCCACCACCGGCAGCGGCATCTCCGACCAGACAGCGACGACGTTCCTCTCGAAGTACTTATCTATGGTCTCATCGATGTTGAGGGTCGCGATCACCCTCACGATATCCGCAACGCTGATGATCCCCACGAGCCTCCCGTCTTCGACCACAGGCAGACGTCTCACACGCTTCTCAACGAAGAGCTTCGCAGCATCGACCAGACGATCTTCAGGATGCACGACATAGGGGTTCCTGGTCATGAGCATGGCGATCTGGTCCTCCTCCGGGTTCCGGAGGAGATCTGTCCTGGTGACCATGCCGACTACAGTGGAGTTCTTGACGACAGGAACGCCAGAGACATGCCGCTCATTCAGGACCTTCAGCACCTTATCCCTGGTGCCGGGCAGGCTCACGTAAGCGACATCACTGACCATCGCATCTCTGACCAGGATATCCAAAGATCAACCCTCCTTTCGCTCGCCGGGCACTGTTAAAACTGGAACTTTGGAGTGCTGAACCACCTTCTCCGCAACACTCCCGAGAAGGAACCTGTCGAGGCCGCTCCTCCCAACGCTCCCCATGACGAGGAGATCCACGTTTAGATCACGTGATAGCTTCAGGATCTCATCAGTCGGCTTCCCCTCGACAACCCTCTTCTCGCACGTCACGCCCGCATTCGATGCAATCGACTCCACGTATGATGTGGCATCCTCCCCCTCCTTGAGGAGCATATCCCTTATGCCAACCAGGATCATCTCATCCGGAAGGTGGCTGAGCCTGCCCGTGTCTGCCACATAGACCGCTATGACCCTGGCCCCGAGATTCCGGGCGAGCTCCACGCCGAACCTCGCGGCCCTCTCGCTCGTCTCAGAGCCATCCGTTGCTATCATAATCTTCTCGATCATGTTTTCAGATCCTCAGCATTATGTCAGAGGGCTCAGCCCTTCTCACGATGCTCGCCAGTGGGTTCAGCGACCCCTTCAGATTGCGGGATCTCCTGTCGAACACGATCACCCGCGCCTCTTTCCCTGGATCGATGGAGCCGAGCCTCTCATCCATACCCAGTGCTCTTGCTCCATTTATCGTGCACATCATAAAAACCTGTCTGTCGTCTCTCACAAGCGCTTTTGATATGAGCTCCATATCCCTGAAGATGCTGGTCGAATTGATCATCAGGTTGTCCGTGCCCACACAGACATTGATCTCCAAGGAGAGCATCGCTTTGATATCAGGAAGACCGGCGCGGGTGAAGAGGTTCGATCTGGGGCACACGACCACAGAGGCGCCTGACTCAGCAACGCTCCTGAGATCAGAGAGATCTGCTCTGGAGAGATGTATCAGAATGTCAGGCTCGATGGCCAGCGCGCCCTCTATATCATCCCTGCCGGCCTCTCCAGCGTGTATCGCGACGCGCTTTCCCTCTCTTCTTGCGATCCTCACAACCTCCTCCACAAAGCCCCTGTCGTAATCCCTGGTGCTGCTCAGCCCGACACCCCAGCATGCTGGATGTATATCCTCAGGGTCTTTCAGGGGCCTGCCGAAGATCCTGCTCCGAATTTCCAGACCCTCCAGAGCTCTGATGAGGAGATCCACCCCGTGAGGGCCGCCCTCCCTGAAATCGCCGAAGGCACAGGTTCCGGTATTGAGCATCTCTGAAATGGAGAGACGCATCGATTCGACGAGGCGCTCATCAGATGCGCTCTCAAGAATCCTGTGCTTCAGACCCGATGGACCAACCAGATCCGCAAGGCTCATGAACGGCGGATCCTTCGCGATGGAATCCGCTACGTGCGTATGCGCGTTGACAAAAGCAGGGCATATGATGCCCTCGAAGTGCCCCCTTTCCCTCCCCTCGCAGACCTCTTTTATGATGCCGTTCTCTATGACGACATACCCATCGAGAACAACCATATCCTCGCCCGCGATCACCGTTCCGGAGAGTATCAGCTCATCCGGGAGTTCGTGTCCCATGGCCAGAGTTCCCTTCGGGCCGGAGGGGTCGCAGGAAATGGGAGCCTCCAGCTTATTAACATCCTCCTCGAGTCTATGCATGATGAGACCCTATGTTTTCATCAACAGCGCGATGAGCGCCGACGGGAAGATAAGCTCTTCTCTGAGGAGACAGGTGCGCATCTCCGGATCTGAGGACCTCCTCAGGGTGGACAGGCTCAGGGCGGAGAGCGATGCGGTGATGGTTGGGGTGGGAACAATCATCTCAGACGACCCGAAGCTCAGAGTGAAGTCTGATTCGCTGCGATCATGGCGGCTTGAAAGAGGTATGCCAGAGAACCCTCTAAGGATCGTGGCTGACAGCATGGCCAGAACGCCCATAGACGCCGAGGTTCTCGGGCCCGGGTGTGTAATCGCCGTATCGAGATCCGCTCCTGCTGAGAGAATCAACACGCTCTCGAAGAGATGTGAGATTGCAGTCATCGGGGAGGACCGCGTAGATCTCAGAGAGCTTCTTGAGATGTTGTATCAAAGAGGCGTGAGGAGGCTGATGGTAGAGGGCGGGGGCATCCTGAACTGGTCGCTCATAGAGCAGGGGCTCGTCGACGAGATATGTGTGTTTGTGGGGCCGATGGTGATCGGCGGTCGCGATGCCCCGACGCTTGTGGACGGCAGGGGTTTCGCGGAGAAATTCCAGAGACTTGAGCTGGTATCCACGGAGCGCATTGATGATGGTCTTCTCATAAAATGGAGGGTGGTCAGGAGCGCATGAACTTGTCCCAGCCCTCGTGCCTCTCCTTCAGGACCCTGCATATGTCCTCGAGCATCTCGAATGGGATTCCGACAACTACATCGTTCTCGCTCAAAGCTGACTTCTTGGCAGAACCATCACATCCGAGCGATACGTTGACATCGCCCTTGAGGATCGGAGATGCTGTGGCATCTACGCAGAATGACTGGATGCCAGCTGTATCAAAATTCATGCGCCCACCGCGCCTGTACATGACAGCCTGCACTATGCGGCGGGCCTGCAGGGCATTCCCAACGAAGATGACCACGTCAGGATCCATGTTCAACTTTGCGAGCGGCGCGACGAGAGTCGCAGCTGTGCTGCCTGCTGGCAGCCTGGGCATGCTCGAGGCGATCCTCTGCCCCACAGTCTGTGTGGCGCTCTTGTTCAGTTTTGAAAAGTACAGCTTTCCTGTGGATATGTTCTCGGGGCACTCCACCAGTCCTATTCCGGAAGCTCCTCCCTTGCAGTCGTGCTTGTCCAGACGGGCGAACAGCACCTCTCCCCTCCTGGCACGCTGGACCATCCCGCAGTACGGCATGGGTTTCTCAATCTCCTTCAGATCCTTCGGGATATCCTCCTCGCTCTTGAAGAGAACCACACCAACAGGCTCACTCTCGAGGCCGAGCGTGCTCTTCAGAATATCTGACATCTCAGCATAATCCATAATGACACCTCATCAGGTCAGGTATTATCATGAGATTTCTCTGTTGCGCTCGGCGCATTTCAATTAAATTCTTCTAATTATTGTGAAGTTTATATCAAAAATACTCTCAATAAGATGGTATAAACGTGATTATAATCTCACAAATCGAAAATTACTTGGAAAAGCTTAAATCTTTGCAGCTATTCGTAGTAGTAGCCTCTCAAGGAGAGGTGGGGAAGTATGGTGTGGATCACAAAAATGTGCTTGGGACTGGCTATCCTGCTGGTCCTCATGGCATCCCCTGTACACGGGGATGGAAATGTATCGAGCTCTGAGAAAAGCCCTGTGATGATCTCAAACGTCAGCTTCGTGGCACCGAGCCCGGAGAGGGCGAACCTCAATGAGGAATGGGTGGAGATCGAGAACACCGGAAAGGCCGATGTGGATATCACCGGCTGGAGCATATCCGATGCGCAGGAGCACACGTATGTGTTTCCCGATGGATTCATCCTCCGATCCGGTGCCAGGGTGAAGGTGCACACAGGCTCGGGCAATGATACCCAGGAGGACCTCTACTGGGGGAGGAGTGTCCCAGTCTGGAACAACGACGGTGACAGAGCCACGCTGAGGGACAGCTCCGGCAGCATCATCGACAGCAAGCCCTGACTCAGGGCAATATTTTTTAGCGCACATGAATTCCGGTTGCGCTGGCTGTATCAGGCTAAAATGAGATGAGAACAGCCAGGACGCCATCGGCGCCGCTGTTCTGGTATATCGATTTCTAATATGCTTTTGCTGCTGTTATTAACCTGCCGTTCCTGTCCAGCACCAGCACCTCATCTCCAGGGCTCACGTCCGGATCTGCCCTGAGCACCAGCTTGGAGAATACGCGCCCGCCTCTCGCAACAAAAGGTACCGCGTCATCAGAGACGATAACTCTCTTGGGCCTGGTCGCACCACTCATGCGTTCTCACCCCCTCTGTACAGTCGCAACTGCTTTGATATGAATCTTTTGGTTAATAATAACAACAAATGCTATTAATAAATATAAAATCACATCGTGCGGGTATGTGGGTCAGGACTCTGCGCGATGGCCATGCTCCGTATCACGGAGGTTTGCAGACGCGGCACGGCATGTATCCCTTAGAGCGCGCCTCAGATGGGCTGGAGAAGCACACGAGGTTATCAGGGGAGATCTTCTGCGCCCACTCGCAGTCAGGGTAGTGGTATTTGTTTGACTTCACCGAGCCGACGTATGCGCACCCTCCGCCAGGCTGGAGCGAGCTGAGGTTCCACCACTCGGCTGGATCGAACTCGTTGTCTTTGAAGTCCTTCACAACAGCGTGGCCGCTGTCAACGATCATTCTGTTAAAGTTCATCCCCCGATTCGGTGCACCATTTTCATCCAGATAGACAACACAGACCCATCTACCGTAATCGTCCCTGCCGCGCAGGTCGTCTATGTCCAGCCAGACGGTGCGCCCGAAGAGCCAGGAGATCGTGTAGTTCGCGGCTGCCCTTCCAGCCTCCGTGTCCACCTCCGGGCAATCGACATCTGCAAGCCGCACCCTGCCAAGGCCATCAACATCAAACGTGTCTCCGTCCACCACCTTGGTGACCCGTCCACAGAACTCATCCGGTGAGGACGTGACACAGCCCATCAGGATCACAAGCACAAGAATTGCAGCGGGCTGGAGCAGCCTCATATCCGCGACTCTATCATGGCATCGATTTATTGCTTACGATGATCACTATTGTCCTGATGCATCATATGTGTGCCGGAATATGCATCTTATGTCGCTCTTATGTGTTCAGCAACTTGCGATACAGGCCGGTTGCTGAATGGACTCATTCGCTCGCAATGCCTTTGACGACGTCGAAGTTAAGTCGAAACGCTCGCATGGCATGACTGAGGTGGCGTACCGAAATTGCTGTAAATTGACCTCATGCTGGCGCGAAGCATGCCGATCAGTTTTGATTTTACAGCGAGTTAGATACACTGCCCATGACTGATGCCACCTCGGGCAAGTTATTGGATGTGAGCGTCTGTGTTCTCCGAAGCTCTCTCCCTAACCGGATGTTCATCCGAACCCCATCGATCTGAGATACTGCATAGTTTGAATACTACTGATGCGATGATGCGATCATGCGCGACTTTGTTGTTGTGGGTCATATCGCGAAGACCACGCCGGATTTCTCTCTAGAGGATCTGCCAGGAACATCAGGGAGAATCGATGTGCTTTGCAGATGCGTTAACTCGGCATTCATGCTCTCACATGGAATAAGAAGAGATGTCCGGTGTCATCTTATACTCATGGGGGGACCCGAAACCAAGATAATTCGTTTTGATGGAAGCAGGCTCCGCCATCTGAACCCGGACGAGAGGAGCACGGCTGCGCTGATGAAGAAAGCCCTCTCCCTCGATGCCAGTCCTTCCTGGAGGGAATCCACGCCCGGCATTTACATCAGGAAAGGTGATCTCAGATCGCTGATCGAGTCTCTGAGGGAGGAGGGGCAGAGGCTGTACTACCTGAGAGAGGATGGCGCTCCGCTCAGCGGAACCATTTCAGAGGGTGCATTCATACTCGGGGATCACACAGGCATGAGGGAAGAGGAGGAGCATCTGCTGGAATCAATGGGAGCTGAGATTGTGAGCATAGGCCCGCTGAGCCTGCACGCAGACCACTGCATAGTGATAATAAACTGGATGTGCGACAACACCGCCCGAAGCAGATGATCGCACAAGGAAGGGGTTAAAAAGGCGGCGAATCAATACCTCATGGGATGATCCGGACTCTTGTGGTTTATGATAGCAGATACGGCTCGACAGAGGAGGTTGCACGGACACTATCGCTGATACTCGGCCCCTCTGATGCTGTGAAGGTTGGCGAGATCCAGCCGGAGCACAGGAGGTTCGAGCTCTTCGTTCTGGGCGCGCCCGTGTACAAGGGAGTCATCAGCCCGAACCTGTGGAACTTTGTGAGGGAGAACCTGAGCTGGCTGAGGGAGAAGAGGATCGCGCTCTTCACCACCTCCATAGACAGGAAGGATGGCGAGACAAACCTGGAGAGCCTCAAAAAGATGATCGGAGAGAGCGTGTTTATCTCGAGAGCCCTCGGCGGGAGGATGTGCGTCGAGAGGCTAAGCTCGAACGATCTCCTCGGCATGGAGTCGTTCTGCAAGAGGAAGGGATTTCTCTTCCAGGATATAGACACGCTGGTCACAGAGGAGGTTGTTGAGTTCGGCCTTGAGATCAAGAGGGCGAGAGATATGATCTCTCCAGGGATGCCTGTTAACGAGCTCCGGAGGCTGATAGATGCGTTTCTGGCATCTCACAATACATGCACACTTGCAACAGGTTATGGATCAAGAGTCAGAGCGACGCCTCTTGAGTACCTCTACAGGAATGGCGCCATCTACTTCCTGAGCGAGGGCGGGGAGAAGTTTGCCAACATCATGCTGAATGACAGGGTCTCGGTCGCAGTTTACGACCCGTATGAGAGCATGAGGGATGTGGCAGGCATACAGCTCTCCGGAAGGGCATGCTTTGTCGAGGTGGGCAGCAATGAGTACACCGATGTGCTCAGGCAGAGGGGAATAAGCCTGAGCACAATATCATCGCTACCCGTGCGGCTTCACATGATCAAGATCATACTGGAGAGAGCCGAGCTTCTCTGCGCCAGGCTGAAATCCAGGGGTTACGAGATAACGCAGATCTATGACTTTCCTGAGTTCGGGGCGACAGGATCCGGGTAAGCTCAAGTCACCCTCTCGCAGAGGTGCAGGGGCGTGAATGACAGACCGCCATCGTGCAGGAGCGACACATGTCATAAAACCCAGCTTTTTGGTATAACGCTCTCATCCATTTGATGACTTGCCAGAAGGAGCAGGGTCATGCTATGCGTTCGTTTCGACGAATGAATGCTTTCAGCGACCACATTGCATGCTCGCAAGTTGCTACGCACATAAGAGCGTACAGAGAGCAGAGAGATCTGCTGAGAGTTGACTACCTGCTCGGATGCGCTCTCGGGTCGCGCATTCTCACAAGCGGTTTGGCGAGATGCCTTCTCGCGGATGGTGGGACCTCGTAGAGTCCTTCCTCGATATCCCTGGGCAGCTCAACGATCTCAGCCTCCATGGATCTCGTCCTGCATCTCCTGCACCTGTATCCCTGGCCGGATCCGGCCGACTTCATGCGCCTGCCACATGCGCACAGCGGCGGCCTGGAAGTTCTCTGCTTCTCCAGAGATATCATCTCGATCTTCTCCAGGTTCAGTGTGCCGGACTTCATTGAGCCGTAAACCTCTATAAGATCACCAGTAATCAGCGATCGGACGATCTTTCTGAAGCATTTCGTCGGCTCGAATGCAGCACATTCAATGTTTCTCTCGCCCAGATCGATGGGGAAGAAGACGTGCCCACCCTCGATCACGCGTGGCTCCCCGGCAACGCTGCCGAGCAGCCTGTAGCTTCTGTCATCTTGAAGGAGGGTATCGCGACCCCTCATGTCTATGATGTGCGCATCGGTCCCCTGGTTTGTGATGTACATAACACATCTCTCGGGCGCCTCAGATCTTATCATGCTGAAAGCCCTTCTTATCGCCCCGGGATCGTCACCGCGGATGCCGAACAGCACCGGATCAGGCGAGTGTGGGGAGAAGACTATCCGCCTGTTCGAGTAATCCACCGTGTCCCAGGTCGCGGGATAGGTCGCTCTGTCCGCATCCCATACTGAATCCTCATCGAGAGCTCTCGGCGTTCCCCATAGCTCTCTCCGCCTGTAGGCTATGAGCTCATATGTGTAATCATCGAACTCCGAGCCGACGGCTGCGAGCGCGCCGATGAGCCCCCGCTGATTCTTGAAGCCGCGGTGCCATATGCCCTCAGATGAGAGTATCCTCTTCGCCTCCTCGATCTCCAGGATCTCCGTGACCGCCCTCCTGTAAAACCGCCTCATCTCCTCGGTGATCCTGTCTGCGATCACTAGCCCCGGGTTGGTGTTTATTCCGGAGAGATCCGAGAGATCCAGAAGGGTATTAAGGGCGATCCGTCCGATCTCCGCAGGGTCATCAGCCTCCACTGGTATGGCGATGGCTGCATTTCCCCTGGTCTTGTATCTCGCACACGGATTGAGGCGCACCAGTTTTGGCGCGCCAGTGTGGTGCCCGCTCGCCCTGAGCCTCTCTATCAGTACTGCTGCGAGATACGTTGTGCAGAACCCTCTCTCCGAGTCTGTGTCATCTATACCTACGATAAGCATCCCGAAATCACATCTGTCGATTCCAGAGAATTGTACATCCAGCGGAATCGGATGCACTCAATAAATAAGCCTTTGGCTCAAGATGCTGTGTTGAATTATTAAAAGCTATGAGATCGAATGCCATCGATTTTTACCAGAATTGAAATTTGCATGCGCTCTTATCCATATGATAACTTGCCCAGAGAAGCACTGGTCCCGCCATGCATTCTTGGTGAATGAATAAGTGCGTCAGCAACCACATTGCACGACCTGCAAGTTGCCAAACACATAAGAGCGTTTGCATGAATTCGCCCTCAGCTATCATATCCTCTAACATTTTTCAACACAGCAGCGAGACCAAAACGCTTATATCTAACTTTTTGTTACTAACCGTCAGTTATGATTTCGCGGCAGGGTGTTCGGCTTGGATCCGGTCGAGCTGCTTGATGTTCTGGGGAACGAGAACAGGAGGCGCATACTTCAGCTTCTCTCATTCCGGCCATTCTACTTCAACGAGATAGCCAAGAGGCTCGATGTCGGACCGAAGGCTGTGATCGATCACCTTGGTGTCCTGGAGGCAGCCGGGCTGATAGAGTGCTACAGGGATGAGAGGAGGCGCAAGTACTTCCGGCTGGCGAGAAATCTCGTACTAGAGGTCGCGCTGGCGTCGCACTCATATGGAGTGAGAGCCTATGCTCTCTCCGATCCATCCATGGAGAGGGAATCCGACTGCCGCGATCTCAGAGCGATACACGAGGAGCTCTCAGCGCTGGCGGCCGAGATGGACCGTCTCAGAATGATGATGGCGGATGTGGCAACGAGGGAGCTGGAGCTGCGCCAGAAGGCGATGAGGGCGATAGACGAATGCGTGACCGATGAGATCGAGGCGGAGCTGCTATTCTCCCTTCTATCAGGCAGCTCCACAGAGGAGAAGCTCGCCGAGAGGCTGAAGATGCCCGCAGCGGTTGTGAGGGAATCGCTCGCAAGGCTTGAGTCAAGAGGGCTGGTGCGATTCGAGAATGGCTCCTGGAGTATTTAAATCCATGAGGAAGATCGCCGATGAATGATCAGATAGTTCTCAGAGTGGCAGAGGCATACCACAGGGATGCTGGTAAGAGCATAGCCAGAATCAGTCTAGATATCATCAACAGGCTGGGCCTGAAGAACGGCGACGTGGTTGAGATCCAGGGCAGGAACAAGGTATGCGCCCTGGCATGGCCCGGAAACCCTGGCGATGCGCCTGACATAATAAGAATAGACGGAAACCTGAGATCAAATCTTGGGGTGGGGATAGACGACAGGGTCTTCGTGAGGCGCACTGAAGTAAGACCTGCGAGAAGGGTGCTGCTCGCTCCGACCAGAAGCATAAGACTGATAGGCGGGCCGCAGTATCTCCTCAGGATCTTGGAAGGGAGGCCGGTCACAAAGGGCGAGCAGATAAGGATAGAGATGATCACGAACTCCCTGGTGATGGTGGTTGTGAGCACAACCCCATCAGGACCTGTCGTCATAACAAGAGACACAGTCATAAACATAACGAGCGAGCAGATCGAGGGCTTCCAGTTCAGAGATGTCACCTACGAGGATATCGGTGGCCTGAGCAGGGAGATAAGAGCGATACGTGAGATGGTTGAGCTGCCCCTCAGACATCCTGAGGTATTCCAGAAGCTCGGCATAACGCCTCCAAAAGGAGTGTTGCTTCACGGTCCTCCGGGCACCGGCAAGACGCTCATCGCCAGGGCTGTGGCAAGCGAGACCGACGCGACATTCACAGCCATCTCCGGACCGGAGATAATGTCCAGGTACTATGGTGAGAGCGAGCAGCGGCTCAGGCAGATCTTTGAGGATGCGCAGAAGAGCGCGCCATCGATAATCTTCATCGATGAGATAGACTCGATAGCCCCCAAGAGGGAGGAGGTACTGGGAGATCTCGAAAGGAGGGTCGTCGCACAGCTCCTCTCGCTCATGGATGGGCTCACATCCAGGGGAGAGGTGATCGTGATCGCTGCGACAAACCGCCCGAACGCCCTCGACCCTGCCCTGCGGCGCGGTGGCAGGTTTGACCGGGAGGTCGAGATAGGGATACCAAACAAGAGCGGCAGGCTGGAGATCCTCTATGTGCATACGAGAGGCATGCCGCTCGAGGAATCCCTGGATCTGAACGAGATCGCTGAGATGACCCATGGATTTGTTGGAGCAGACCTCGCATCCCTCTGCAAGGAGGCTGCGATGCACACTATAAGCCGGATCCTTCCAGATCTTGATGTCGAGGAGGAGATCCCGCCTGAGGTCCTGGATCAGCTTAAGGTGAGCCGCGAGGATTTCCTCGCCGCGATGAAGAAGATCGAGCCGAGCGCGATGCGCGAGGTTCTTGTGGAGATCCCCGAAGTCCACTGGTCTGACATCGGTGGCCTGGAGGAGGCGAAGCAGGCGCTGAGGGAGGCTGTGGAATGGCCGATAATGTACCCAGAGGCATTCGAGGCTGTGGGGATAAGACCGCCAAGAGGAGTCCTCCTCTATGGTCCTCCTGGCACAGGAAAGACCATGATCGCCAGGGCGGTCGCAACAGAGTCCCAGCTCAACTTCATAAGCATCAAGGGACCGGAGCTCATGAGCAAGTGGGTGGGCGAGTCAGAGCGCGCTGTCCGCGAGGTCTTCAGGAAGGCAAAGCAGGCAGCGCCTGCGCTGATATTCTTCGATGAGATTGATTCGATAGTCCCTGCGAGGGACTCCGGCAGGGACTCGCACGTCACAGAAAGAGTCGTGAGCCAGCTGCTCACCGAGATCGATGGCCTCGTCGAGCTGAAGGATGTTGTCGTTCTTGCAGCCACGAACAGGCCGGATCTGATAGACCCATCGCTCCTGCGGCCCGGAAGGTTCGACAGGATGATCTACATACCGATGCCTGATCGCGCTGCGCGAAAGAAGATATTCGAGATATACATGCGAAGGATGCCTGTGGCGGATGATGTGGATATCGATGAGCTCGCTGCCAGAACAGAGGGATACACCGGCGCGGACATAGAGATGATCTGCAGAGAGGCGGGAATGCTCGCCCTGCGGGAGAAGATCCAGCCAGGCATGAAGCGCGAGTCGCTGCTGCTCGCTCAGATCCTGGTGAGAAGGGAGCACTTCGACAGGGCATATCAGAACATAAAACCCCACATGCCACCGGAAACGCTTAAGGATTACCTGAAGATAATGGAGATGTTTGGCGGCGGCTGAGTGGATTTCATCCGCGGCGTAGACCTCAAATCTTGCTCTGGGGTTTACGGCGTGGCTTCCAGATCGAGAAGACCGTACTCACAGGCGACGAAACCCGGTGAACCTCTCTTTTGATCCTTAGCTCCCCACATTTGGGCACTGAAGCGTCTGAAACCGGGATACCATCCCAGGTTTAACCCGAAATTGAGCGAAGCCTGATAGGCATCCATGCGTCATCGGTTAAGATCGACATGTGTAGAATTGGACTTGATAGTCTTATCTCGCCTCAGTAATGCTATCAGGACTCAAGTTCACAGGCTGTCGATTTGAATCAAGCTCTCCACTATGGGGGAGATCTCAATTTGTCAAATTTCATGGCCAATATATTTCAGAAAATCCTTAACCGATGACCAATGGATAGGAATCACGAATCGAGATGTCCCGACTCCATACTCCTAAAAATGGGGAACTCAGGTAGATCGCATGGTGCCACCGAATACTTTCGCACTGCATGGCTAATGGCTTCATATCTGTACAGCTACTACTAGCTTAACCGCTCGTCACCGCTGCTATTGCTACTCCCGGACGGGCGGATCTATCCCCTTCTTCATACCAGTTTGAGTTGCAGGCTCGAATCGCTGGCGGTCTTGGCAGATCTGGTGGCTCCCTCTATCTTCATAAGCCTCTCAGATTATGGGTCTGTGGAGCACTGACTGGAACCTTGCGTCCAGGCCAGATGCGACTTTGATCAAAATTTTCAAGATCTCCAGAGAGATCGCTGATATCGCTGCTCCTGCTCTGGTCGCGAGCTCTCCGAGCAGATTGCAGCCCACGCCTATGATATGTGATGAAGCACTCTTTGAGACCTCAAGAAGGCGCGCAATGGGCAGAACTGTGCTCAATTTTTCACTGTTCTGTGCACAGATGCAGAGGCATAATATCACCACCATCATGACAAGAACAATAGCGTGTTTCCTCATTCAGGAGACCTCTTCATTCTGACATGATGATTTCTGCAGTTTGATGTATAATAATTTTTTGTATGGCATTATATTTGCCATGTGTGTAACCCCGGCCGCGCCATTGGAAGAAGGCCGTGTTCTCGAATCACCGGACAGCCTTGCAGGAGTCGCTTTCACAGTATCATGCTGCCGGGCAGCCATCCTGCTGGACTCAGCGATATCTGTACATGGAGAGGCCATCTGTGAATTTTAAAACTCTATCTGAATCATAAGTCATCGGTTGAGGATTTTATGTAAATATAGTGATCACGAAATTTGACAAATTGAGATCTCCCCATAGTGGAGAGTTTGATTCAAATCGACAGCCTGTGTACTCGAGTCCTGATAGCATTACTGAGGCGAGATAAGACTATTAAAGTTCAACGCTCTTATCCATATGTTAACTTGCCCAATAGAAGCACTGGGCTTGCTATATATTCTAGGTAAATGAATAAGTGCGTTCAGCAGCCATATTGCACGACCCGCAAGTTGCCAAACACATAAGAGCGAAGTTCAATTCTACACATGTCGATCTTAACCGATGATGCATGAATCATAATACTGAACGCTCTTATCCATTTGATGACTTGCCCAAAGGGAGCAGGGGTCATGCTATGCGTTCGTTTCGACGAATGAATGCTTTCAGCGACTACATTGCATGCTCTGCAAGTTGCTATGCACATAAGAGTGATACTGAAATGGCTTCTGGAGAGAAGGAAAGACTCATATGGTTGGGTCGCCGGAGAGGCGAGCTCTGCCAACCGCTTCAAAGAATAAGCGTGAACCTCAGCAACATCTCCTGGAGGGCGCCTTGCATAAAAACCGCCAGAGCCTAGTGCTCTGGCAGCATGAATGCTATATCCTCTGACGGATGGCGGTACAGCCTTGCGCCCAGGCGCTTCTGATCCAGGATGTGCCCTATGATCCCGATCGTCCTGCCCAGCGCGAAGAGCCCGTTGAGGTATCCGTACTTCAGGACATCATCTATATCCTGCTGTGTGAATACCGGGCAGGATGCCATCAGATCCAGGAAGAGTATGCCTATGCATCCATCGACATTCAGGATCAGATTGCCCTTCTTAGCTGTGGTTATCGCCTCGACCTGGAGCGCGTAGTTCAGGAGATCCGTCCTGGCGAAGTGCCTCTTTGCGTAATCGATCAGGAGCTGTACCCTCTTGTCAGGGTTTTTGACGCTCTTGATCCTGTGCCCGATGCCCGGTATGTTCACGCCCTTCCTCTTCATCTCATTCACAAACTGCTCGGGGGTGAGACCGGAGTCGTATGCCCTCTTGAACTCCCTTGCTGCATCATCAATCGCTCCTCCGAACCTCGGGCCTATCGTGAGCAGGCCGCTTGCCAGGGAGGATATGAGATCCTTGCCAGCGCATGATGCGACGATGGCGTTGTGCGCCGCAGAGACAGATGGCCCGTGATCTGCGACTATCTGCAGGACCAGTTCTATGAACCGGGCAGCATAATCGGGGAGCACCTTCTTGAACCAGAGGAGGCCGATCACCCCGCCGATCCCCATGTTCCTCTCGAGCACCTCGCTCAGAGGTATCCCGGCGTAGAGAACCTCCTCGCCGCGGTCGTCCGAGATCGTGCAGATGAACGTTGTGGGCCTTCTTATCATTCCGGTTGAGAGAGCCTTGCTGTAATCAACCGGTATCCTCGGAACCTGCGGCTCGACAACCTCTCTGACCTTACCCTCGGCGAGGAGCTTCTCGTACACCTTTCTTATCTCATCACCATAACCATCGAAGGATTCCGGCACAAAAGCTCCTGCCTCTTTCAGCGCGCGGTTCTTCTCCTGTGCGGTCTCCTTCGCTGTGTCTGCCTTCGCGCCGGCATGCCCGAACTGGACGCTCGCAGGCAGGAAGGGCGCGCATGTTCCTGTGACCCACGCGACAAGCGGCTTTGTTATTCTCTCCTCATTCAGAGCATCGACGATCCTGTACTCATCCTCCCCGCCGAGCTCGCCAAGGCATGCGATCATCGCTATATCTGGATTCGCCTCATACCTGAGTATGTGATCGAGCATGCTGGAGCCGGGGTACCTGTCGCCGCCTATGGCTATTCCCTCGTAGACGCCATTCGAGTTCCTGGAGATGATGTTGAACGCCTCGTTGAGCATGCCTCCTGATTTCGAGACGAAACCAACACATCCTGGCCGGTAGAGCCTGCATGCGATGATGTTCTCTATTGTCCCAGCGGTGTTGCCTATCCTGAAGGCGCCTGCTGCCAGACCTCCGACAGTTGCAGGCCCGATTATCACCTTTCCGGATCTTCTCGCGGTCGCCCCGATTATCCTGGCGTGTCTCTCAGGCACCCCCTCGGCTATAATCGCAACAGTTCTTATTGTGTTCTCCCTCAAGGCATCCATCGTTGTATCGAACGCGGATCTGTGAGAGGCGAAGTTGACCATCACATCAGCATCCGGATGCTTCTCAGCAGCTTCCGCGATCGTCCTGTACATCGGAAGAAGGATCTCCTTCGTCCCCCAGAAGGCCTTGTGTATTCCGGATCTGTTCGGGTTTATTATGGCCGCAATGCTGGGAGTCTCTCTCTGACATAGGTAATCGAAATCCAGCATCCTCTGGATTGCGTTCACCTGGTAACCGTAAACGAAAGCCTTCGTGTTTCTGTCGAATAGAATGTAATCAGGCCTCGAGCTCATGGCTCACTCCCCCCTCAGTGCCAGAGGCACTATCCTGGTCATGTGCGTCTCAGGGCCATAGACCTCTATGGGTATGCCAAGCTCGTTGCCGAGCTCCCGCATCATCCTCAGGCCCTCCTCATAGTTCGGCCCGCCTCTGCGCACGTATATCCTGACATTGTTCTCCCTGAGCCTGTCCCTGTACTCCCTCAGGGCCATGACAACGCCCTTGAAGGTGCTCGCGACATCCGTGAAGTTCGCTATCGCACCGCCGATGAGCAGCACCTTTCCCCTCGGATCCTTCTCCCTGGTCATGAGATCGAGTATCGTTTTTGTGTAATGATATGTGTCCTCTGTGCTCGGATCGCCGCTGTACTCGCCGTAGTTCGCCAGCTCTCCAGCAAAGCCGAGATCGCATATCGTATCAGTGTATATCACACTGGCCCCGCCGCCTGCGACCATCGTCCACACCCTTCCCTTCGAATTCAGTATCGTGAGCTTCAGTGATGCGCCTGTCTTCGCATCTATCTCCTTTATGAAGAGCTCCTCAGGTGTCAGGCTCCTGCCGAAGGGCTCCGGGAAGACGAGATCACCCCACTTCTTCCTGCACCAGAACTCCTCAGCATCATCCAGCTTCGCGACCATGTCGAGCGGAACTATCTTCCCATCCACGACTGTGAAGGGGTTGATCTCCAGGTAGGCGAATCCGAGATCGACGTAGAACCTGAAGAGCGCCTCGATGAATCTCGCCATCCTGTCTGCATCTGGAGAGGCCGGGAGTTTTGATCTTATATCAGCGGCATCGATGCCATCCAGAATGTCGACGTGCATCTGAATGACCCTGTCCCAGTTCTCCTCCACGCAGACACCTCCCTGTGTAGAGAAGTAGATTGTGTCTCCATCGCGATCAGAGCTTATGGCCACATAGAACTCATTCTCATGAGGCACATAAGGCTCAACCAGAAAGTGGTCCAGGACGCCCCTGACGCCGCCTATTGTCACCTCTCTCTTCATGTTTCTGCTCAGGTACTCCCTGACATCATCCCATGAGGCGTTAAGCAGGACAAGCCCGTGGACACCTCTCTTTCCGAAGAGCTGATCAGGCTTCACCACAAGCCTCTTCTCGAGGATCCAGGGATTCTCGAAGACCGTGCGGTCCAGATCGGTCTCCGGCCCGATCAGGGCGACCTCTCCCCTGTAGTCGAAATCATCGAGGTATTCCGGGAGGAACCTGGCAAGCAGCCTCTTAGCATCAAACTCCCTAATGCCTCTCTGTGCCATCTTATAACCACCTTCTTCGGGCCTAAGCGCTTCGTATTTAGAAATCTTCTGGTCTGGAGCCGGGAAAGTGTTACATATCTGCATCGATCAACTCTCACCATGGACTGCCCATCCTGTGGAGGACGATGCGTAAGACCGGCGGCGCACATCCTGAATTCCATCGATCATGTTTACATGGCATGTCGAGAATGCAAAAATGAGCCTCACATTGACAAAAAAGCCCCACGGAGATCTCTCCAGACCGGGGGGCTGGAGAGGTGTGAGCATTGCGGGAAAGCTCCACTCGATCTGGTCATGCTCGAGGCGATGGATCTCCTCGTGGAGGAGGGTCTTCGCGACGATCGCGAGCCGCTCAGGAGCGTCGGCTCGCCGATGATGGAGATCGGATACCCTCTGCCGTATCCGCCACGCCTCGGTGATTCCCAGCTCATACTGCTGATGGAGAGGGTGAACAGAACTGCTGCATCAAGACTCCTTGAGATCCCGGAGGTCAAGGGCGTGATCAGGCGCAGCAGACACATACCTGGCGTTGTCGATAAGAAAGGGCATACATGGGAGCTGCTCTCCGGCTGTGACATGCGCTGTGACATCATCCAGAGCATCTACGGCGACCTGGTGATATACAAAAGCCAGTCGAAGATACACGTAGAGTTCCCCAGGGAGAACTACCCGAAGATACGGATCCTGGAGGGGCTGCGGATCATGGGAAGAAGCGTGATCGATGGTCTCTGCGGGCCCGGAACTCTGGGACTCGTCTGCGCCCTCGCCGGCGCGAAACAGATCGTGATGAACGACATATGGCTGCCGGCGATCGATAACGTGCTCATCAACCTTGAGGCCAACAGGGATATTCTGGGCATAGACAGCATAGAGATATTCCATCGTGGGGAGGATATGGTGGGGAGCAGCCCCAGGCTGGTCGGGCGAGCGAGGGGCGCATGCGAGATAGAGGTCTACCATGGAGATGTACGAAAGCTCTTCTCAGCTGTGAGCCCCTCAGACATATGCATCCTTGATCACTTTCCAGGGGCGCCGCTGGAGGAGATCAGAAGAGCCTGCAGCTCCTGCGATGAGATTGTGATCGTGTAAGCTATCTGCCCCAAATGGGACGGGCCTCTGAGTGCAGTAATGGGACAGCGCGGATTCGAACCGCGGTCCAAGCGTCCCAAACGCTCGAGGATGGACCAGACTACCCTACTGTCCCGCAAAAAGGGCAACGCAGTATAGAATCAAATCATGGATATATAGCTAATCCTGAAGCCCAAAGACCGCAGAGGCTCTTACAGCAGCTTGAAGGCCAGTGCTGCTGCTCCAAGCACTCGCCGACAGGCGCAAATAACAGGCAGTGCTTCTACGGAGAGGCCATCGAATGCTAAACAAGACTGTGACGCTCTTATCCATCAGATAACTTGCCCGAAGAGGCACCAGTCCTGCTATGCGCTCGTGGCGAGCGAATGAGTGCTTCAGCAACAAGCTTGCATGTCTTTCAAGTTGCTGAATACATAAGAGCGAGACTGTGATTCACCTGCATCTTCTCGCCGCGCTCTCGAGGGTCTTTGCCGTGATCATCGCAGCCCGTGCCTCCCTCGTTCTGCCGAGGGCTGCCATGGCATGGCTTTTGTTGTACCATGCTCCTATGAAGTACGCATCGATCTCAAGGGCTCTGTCGAAGCAGGCGAGAGCCTCCTGGTACCTCCCCATCGATCCCAGGGCCATGCCCTTGTTGTTCCAGGCGAACGCATGGTTCGGATCGAGCCTGATCGCCTCATCGTAGCTCTTCAGAGCCTCCTCATATCTTCCCATGTATGATAGAGCGATGCCGCGGTTGTTCCATGCGTCCACGATTGCTGGGTCCTGCTCTACAGCGCGATCGTATGCCTCCAGAGCCTGTTCGTATCTTCCCGAGTTGAAGTGCGAGTTGCCCTTCTCAAGCCACCTCCTGGCACCCTCAGTGTCTCCACTCACAAGCATCACCGCGAGAGCATGTTGAATGTGAAATATCATGATTCTGCATACCACAGTATATTACAAAAATCTTACCCGGATACAGCTCTCCTAAGCGCCTCCTCGACCTTATCCCTTATTATGTACCCCGCCCTGTGCAGCACGGTATCTCCGATCTCAGGATCCCTTTCCATGCTCGCGGTGCATGGATATGCATGATGTGCCTCCGAGATCCTCTCGTGCAGCTGGGGATCATCCTTCTCCAAGCCGATCAGCCGCTTGGCCACGAACCACGTCGACCCGCATGGGGCAGATCTGATGACACTGGCTGCGGCGATCACCTCCTTCCCCTCCCTGCCCTTCTGGAGCACCATCTCCAGCTCGGGCTCGCCGATCATCGCTCTCTTCAGAAACGCTGCGATGTTCGGCTTAAGAGGATCAGGCCTCATGGCACAGAACGGCTTGGAGAATGCAGCCTCCATCCCCAGATCCTCCGCAGCCCTGGATACCTGGAGTCTGAGCCCCATGGGCATATCCTTCGGACTCTCTGAGCATCCGATTATCCCCCTGATCCCGGCATCCTTCATTTTTGGGAGCAATCCGAAGATTATGTCAGGATGCACATTTATGACGATCGCGATATCAGCCTCTGGAACCGCAGGAAGCAGCGGCTCAACATCATCTATGAAATCTCCGAGAGATGCGGGATCGGGCATCTCAACAGCCGCCACGATATCACCGGCTCCACTGTACTTTCCGCTTCTGCACTGCGTGCATGCCTCACCACATGAGATGCAGAATCCCGGGTAGTTGAGAAGATTGCCGACGACCCTCTCGCCGAACTCTCCATTGTAGTACACCACAACCTTCAAGAAGGTCACATCCTGCACATATCTCGCACAGGTCGCTATGTAACAGTTTCGAGCAGCTCCTGCTAGAGACGGCCTCGCAGTGCACTCGAATAACTGAGAATTCCTAAAAACCAGCTTTTTGATATAAAACAGCATCTATACAATTATTTAGCGACATGAGCAGATGTTAGGAGAAAGGGGGGTTCGCTCTTATCCATTTGATGACTTGCCGAAGGAGCAGGGGTCATGGTTTCGACTTACCTTCGACTGCTCCGAAGGGTTTCGACTAAGTCGAAGGCGTGGCAATGCTTTCATCGACCCATTGCATGCTCTATAAGTTGCTACGCACATAAGAGCGAATGGAAATTCCGGAATCTGCATGCACTGGCAAAACAGATCGCAAATCCTGCGATGCCTGCTGGTTCGATCTGAGTACACGACCCCTGTTTACCGTCAGAGGTCTTCGCATCGTTTTCCTGTGCATAGCACTGGCTGCAATGGAAAGGTCTTAAATATCGGCGAATATGTATTGTGATTTCGTCAAATCGCAAAATTCCGACGGATGTGTCCCCTTGACATCGAACCAGGTTGTGCTTTGGATCGGCTTTGGCGTTTTCGTCATACTCCTTCTCGCAGTTGATCTGGGAGTCTTCCACAGAAGATCGAGCGTTATATCAGTTAAAGAGTCGCTGATCTGGAGCGGGATCTGGACTGCAATCGCGCTCTTGTTCAACATAATAATATTTTTGTGGCACGGCCAGGACAGAGCGATCGAGTTTCTGGCAGGCTATCTCATAGAAAGATCGCTGAGCGTCGACAACCTTTTTGTCTTCCTGATGATATTCAGCTACTTCCAGGTACCCGAAACACATCAGTACAGGGTACTGTTCTGGGGCATCGTCGTTGCGCTCCTCATGAGAGCATTATTCATAGCGACCGGTCTGACGCTGATAGAGCACTTCGACTGGATCGTCTACCTGTTCGGGGCATTTCTAATCGTGACAGGGATCAAGATGGCCCTCCAGCGGGAATCTAACGTTCAGCCGGACAGGAACCCGGTCGTGAGGATGTTCAGAAGCGTCATACCGGCGACAGACCACTATGATGGTGGCAGGTTCATCACCAGAGCATACGGCAGAACCATGGCCACTCCGCTCCTGATCGTCCTGATCGCGGTGGAGGTGACAGACCTGGTATTTGCTGTGGACTCGATCCCCGCAGTCTTCGCTGTCACCGTCGATCCATTTGTGGTATACACATCAAACGTCTTTGCGGTGCTCGGGCTGAGAGCTCTCTACTTTGCTCTGGCCGCCTGCGCGCACATGTTCCACTACCTCAACCACGGTGTGATAATTATACTGATATTCGTGGGCATCAAGATGCTTCTCTCAGATGTGTATGAGATACCGGTCACATTCGCCCTTGGAGTCGTCGCGCTGGTTCTTGTGGTCTCGATGCTGGCATCTCTGGCGAGAACCCATGACAGAGAGCGGCTCATGAACTGCCTGAAGAGTATCTCAGGCAGGTGAGTGGCATGGAGATCAAAGCTGCTGGTCTCTCGAGCGCTGAGGCGGAGAGGAGACTTCGGGAGGACGGTTACAACGAGCTCCCCTCAGAGAGGAGGCGTGGGCTTCCATCCATCGCCGTGGAGGTTCTGAAGGAGCCGATGATATCCCTGCTCATGGCCTGCGGAGGCATTTACCTTCTCCTGGGAGACCACAGGGAGGCGCTAATTCTGATATTCTTCGTGATTGTGGTGATCTCCATAACACTCTACCAGGAGAGGAGGGCAGAGGGCGCTCTGGATGCTCTGAGGGCTCTCTCGAGCCCGAGGGCTCTGGTGATAAGGGATGGGCTGCCGATGAGAATCCCCGGGCGGGAGGTCGTCCGCGGAGACCTCATCGCCCTTGAGGAGGGAGACAGGGTACCGGCGGATGCTGCGGTGATCTCCTGCACCAGTCTGCTGGTAGATGAATCGATACTGACGGGAGAATCTATGCCCGTCAGGAAGATCCCATGCGAAGATAAAGAGTATCAGGAGGTCATGCCGCCTGGTGGGGATGAGGTGCCCTTCGTCTACTCCGGCACGCTTGTCGTTCAGGGGATGGGACTGGCCAGAGTGGTCGCCACCGGCTCCAGGACGCTGATGGGACGGATAGGTGCGTCCCTCAAGAGCATAGAGCTCGAGGAGAGCAGGCTCAAGAGTGAGATGCGATCGATGGTTCGCAGGCTCACGATTTTCGGGATCTCCCTCAGCACAGCCCTCCTGATCGCGTATGCGCTCGAGACCGGAGATCTTCTCGGCGGTCTTCTGGCAGGTATAACGCTCACGATGGCGATACTTCCTGAGGAGTTCCCCGTTGTCCTCACGATCTTTCTCGCTCTTGGCGCCTGGAGGCTCTCCAGGATAAATGTCCTGACCAGAAACCTCTCTGCCATAGAGACCCTCGGATCCGTCACCGCCCTCTGCACCGACAAGACCGGCACCGTGACCCTGAACAGGATGCATGTAAGTAAGATATTCGCAAGAGGCAGGATCTATGATGTGGATGGGATGCTTCCTGAGGAGGTTCACGATGTGGTTGAGTTCGGGATCCTCGCCGGCAGGAGGGATCCATTCAATCCGATGGAGATCGCACTCAAGGAGCTGGGGAGGAGGGAGCTCAACGGGACGGAACACATCCACGACGACTGGACCTTTGTACAGGAGTACCCGCTCACAGATGACATTCTCGCGATGTCGATGGTCTGGATGCGCGGGAATGAGTATGTAATAGCTGCAAAGGGCGCGCCGGAATCGATATTCGATCTCTGCCATCTCGACCGGGAACAGATTGAGGAGCTCAACGAAGCTGTGGAGAGGATGGCATCGGATGGCCTGCGCGTTCTAGGGGTTGCCCGAGCCGCGATCCCGGAATCGAAGCTGCCGGATGGACAGCACGGGTTCGACTTTCAGTTTCTGGGATTGCTCGGCTTCTCGGACACCATCAGGCCAGGCGTCCCTGATGCGGTAAATGAATGCCAGAGAGCGGGCGTGAGGGTGATGCTGATCACAGGAGACCATCCCGTCACTGCATCTTCAATCGCATCCGCCATCAACCTCCATCCCGTCTCTGTGCTGACCGGGCCTGAGATCGAGTCGATGAGCGATGAAGATCTCTCACAACGCCTGAGAGAGGCAAACGTCTTCGCGAGGATGGTTCCCGAGCAGAAGCTTAGGCTTGTCGAGCTCCTGAAGAGAGATGGGGAGATAGTTGCGATGACCGGAGATGGGGTAAATGACGCTCCTGCTCTTAAAGCATCCCACATAGGCATCGCCATGGGATCGAGGGGCACGGATGTGGCCCGCGAGTCTGCGGATATCGTGCTTTTGGACGACGACTTCTCCTCAATAGTCAGAGCGATACGTCTGGGCAGGAGGATCTTTGACAACATCCGAAAGGCGACTGCGTACATACTGGCGATCCATGTTCCGATCGCGGGCATGTCCATACTGCCTGTGGCTCTCGGCCAGCCACTGCTCCTCCTTCCGATTCACATAGCCTTCCTGGAGCTCGTGATAGATCCTGCCTGCTCGATAGCATTCGAGGCTGAGGCTGAGGAGATCGATATAATGTCCAGGCCCCCTATGGATCCAGAAGCCTCTCTCTTCAGCACCAGTGTGATCGCCCTGGGTGCTCTTCAGGGGATCAGCGTTCTTGCAGTGCTCTCTGCAGTTTACCTTATGAGCTCCGGGAGAGATTTGGACGGGGCCAGAGCTCTGATCTTCACAACACTTGTTCTGGCAAATCTCTTTCTCATACTCATAAACAGATCCTGGTCTCAGACGATAATCCAGAGCATGAAGAGCAGAAACTCTGCGCTCTGGATGATCTTTGGGGGGACTGTGCTTCTGCTCTCGATGATACTATACGTGACACCGCTGAGGGAGATGTTCCATTTCGGCCACCTGCACCCAAACGACATCGTGATATGCCTCGCTCTGGCCTTCGCGAGCGTGCTCTGGTTCGAGGCTTGGAAGCTGATATTCAGAAGAGGACGATCCAGCCTGACATGAAGGGAGATGCTGGCAGCCCAACACAAGAACCCTGCATTCAAGGATATGCGATCACATCAAGTACTTCCAAGCTGGGCAGTCCTCTGAAGGAGGTGTTTCTTCGAGGGTGGTGACTGGGATCGATCAGAGCATGCGATCCATCAGATCCTCTATGTGGTACATCTCAGAGATATCGGTGAGCCCCGATATGGACTCTGTCTCGATATCAAGACCGAGCTCGACCGCGGCCGCAGCAGGGTTTGTGCCGCCAACGAGCGCCATCCCGAGATGATCGCGCTCCACAGGCATTCCCAGAACCTCCATGTTCGGCTCGCCGAGCTCCACAACCCCCATGATCCCTGCCTCTCTCAGTTCATCAAGCAGATCCTCTATCGTATCGCGGGAGAGCATCGGAGCCTCATGCAGATTTCCGAGTATTCTTCCGGTTCCGGTGCGCATCATATCACATATGCCGGTCAGCTCCTGAGCCACGAGAAGGTCAAGCGGGTCTATGGTTGTGGCCCAGTACATTATCATATCCGTGAAGCGCACCGTCTCTCTGTCTATCACCTCTATGAGCCCGCCGCCCTTCGGGCGAACAGGTATCCCGTGCTTTATGAGATACCCGTCTATGGTCATGCTGCAGACTGTGTATATCCTGAACCTCTCCCCAGCTTCCTCGAGCCTGATCAGGGGAGAGACCGCAAGATCGCTGTCTATCGCATCTTTGAAAATCTCAAGCGTCTCATGAAGATCCTCCCTGGCCACAAGGGATCTGTTCGTTATAACCCTGCCAGCGCCACTCTCCGGGTCGAGACTCACCTGATGGATCAGATTCTCTATCCTGCCCAGGGCAAAGACCAGCTGTTCCCGCATTACAGCAGGGATCTGCAATGGCTGATAAATACATGCGCATCCGTCTGATGGGCCTGCGAGAAGTCTGCTGCTCCGGCCTGGAGACCAGAGCCTGTCCCTGGCGCCACCTGACCACATGTCCGAAGACGAGAGGTTAGCTGACATCAGCAGGACCGAGCTCCGTAGAGCGGCGCTTGAATCACAGGGATGAGCATTCTCTGCTAATGCTTCCCGGATCCTGAGCATCTCGATCCGCATGCGAGGGTGAAGGCATCAGGCAGCAGTTCGCTCGCCCTCACCATCAGCGCATCTCCATCTGATCCGACCATCACGACGTCCATATCCCCAAACTCGACCATCATCTGCCTGCATATGCCACAGGGCGTGATGGGCTTTGGCAGCTCTCCGGCGACGGCAAGCGCTACGAGCTCCCTCTCACCCGCAGCCACTGCACTGGCCATCGCGACTCTCTCAGCACATATTCCGGCGCCAGATGATGCGTTCTCCACATTTGCGCCTCTGTAGATCCTGCCGCTTCTGCACAGGACTGCAGCCCCGACCCTGAACTTCGAGTAAGGGGCGTATGCCTGGCTCCTGGCATCGATAGCTGATTTGATGAGATCATCGTACTCGCCTGTGTACGGACGCGGTATCGATCGCAGGACACCGATGTACATGCACTCGTGCGGCGGTATGTTCGGTATCGCAACAGGCCCCGAATCTGAGAACTCGACCGGAGCTCCCCGTATCACGACCGCAGGAATCCCCTCATCCCCCTCCCCCATGACAAGCTGCGCAGCAGATACGAGGTTGTCGGCCACAGCCTTAACCGTTATCTTCAGGGGTCTCCCGTAGAGATCCTTTCTTCCGCGGGCGTCCTCCACAGGGAGAATGCCATCGCATGCGAGCGCAACGCCGACGCATCCGAGACGGAGGGGGTGCGTTCTGCTGTCTCCTATTATCACGCCTATCCTGGCGCCGTTCGAGAGGGCGCTCCTTATTCTTGAGGCCGCCTTCTTGGGGTCTGATGGTAGCAGAACCACATGCCCTGGAGGCGCATTTGAATGATCGACCCCCGCATTCGGGTAAAGAAAACCATCCTTGAGCGTGAGAACGACACCAGGTATCCCGCCAAGTATCTCATCTGACTCCCTGAGGATGAGCTCCATCTCTGCAGGATCCTTTTCGTACCTGGAGGCGAGGGAGATCGCGCGGGCACTGGGGGTGATACCGGAGAGAGAGACCACCCGCCCCTCGCCGGTTGCAACGAAGCTCTCAGAGACGACGATCACATCTCCATCCATGAGCTTTATGCCGGCCCCATCAAGCCCCCTTCTGAGAGATTCTATGATATCTTCGCCGGGCTTCAGAAGACCGGTCTTTATCCCGAAGATCTCCAGCATCTCACCTCCGTGGACCGGAGAGCGTGGTTTGATCATCAGCGATCCTGTATTTGCTCACATCTCTGCAGAGGACATTCTCTATCTCGCTCGCGATTGCCGGTAAACGGAACGGCTGAAGCCTGAGCTTTCTCACAAGCCTCTCGATCTGAGCCAGCGTTCCGAATATCACAGCTCTGTTGGCTGAGGGGTCACACCTCAGAGCACCTCTGGGCACTGCAGCGTCCCCACCCGCAGCCAGCATCTCCTGCTTTATGACCAGCGCCTCCATAGGGGTTATGCCCTCAACAGCAATTGCCATAAAAGAGCCCTTCTTCCAGAGCATCTCATGAGCTCCCGGATCGACCCCGACCCAGTCAAGGACGCACCTCAGCTCCTCGGCCGATCCGGCGACCTGGAGCAGCTCCACCCTTCCGGAACGCATCTGCCTTCCACGGGCAGCCTGGGCGATCCTGACCGCGTCCCTGCAGGCAGCGACGTCGTGTGTTCTCACCACATGTGCCCCGTTGTAAACGGCTATGGCCGTTGCAGCTATCGATCCTGCCAGCCTCTCAGCAGGATCCCTCAGATCGAGAACAGCGCCGATGAACGACTTCCTGGAGACGGCTGCGACGACGGGCTTCCCCAGCGAGCGGAGACTTCTCATCCGATCCAGAATCGCGAGATCGTACTCGTATGTCTTTTCAGGGACCCACCGGCCGATCCCCGGATCTACCAGAATCTTTCTGGGATCGACCCCCTTATTCACAGCGGTGCTGACAGCCGCTGCGAGCCTGGGGATTATATCTTTCAGCTCCAGGAGATCCCCCGGTCTATCCTTTGAGGCCATGATGAGCAGCGATGCATCGTGCTCCGCGACGACCTCTGCCATCCGGGGCTCCCTTAGACATGAGACATCGTTGATGCAGCTTGCGCCCCTCGAGAGAGCAAGATCTGCTATCGATGCCCTCTGGGTGTCAACAGAGACCTCGAGATCAACATCTTCCAAGATGTTCTCAAGAGCGGGAAAAAGCCTCGCGCGCTCCACATCCTCTGAAATGAAGGGAGAGCCGGGCGCTGTGGATACGGCTCCGACATCTATCACCTCGGCGCCCTCCTCTGCCATCCTCATGGCGAAGGATGCCGCGCTCTCAGGCGTGGAGACGGATCCCTTGTAGAATGACTCAGCGCTCAGGTTGATTATCCCCATGAGCCTGACTGGGTGTAAATCTCCAACCTTCAACCTGCCCAGCTCGCCCTCTATGGTCAATTGCAACGCCTCTGATCTCAGTGGCGTCCTTTTGTATTACCTACTATATGGCATATTCTGTTGTGCGGGGGGATCCGTCCGAATAAGAGTTCCGGAGCCAGATATTCGAGGCTTGAGGATGCTGATTGTTATTAGTACTTCTTCCTTATTCGGACACTTCTGTGCGGGGAGATCGTTCCAGGCTCGCTTCACAAATGCTATAGTGTTGCGCGGCCCGAGACTTGGCCCCATGGGAAAGAAGTGCCGGTACTAAGATCTCCCGGAGATGGTCGAATGGTAGATATCCGTTCACGAATACAGACGCCGCTGCTTGCAGTTGATGTGGTATTGAGGATGGATGATGGGATAGTCCTCATCCGCCGCAGAAACCCTCCGTTCAGGGGATGCTATGCGCTTCCTGGAGGATTTGTTGAGATCGGCGAGACGGTGGAGGACGCCGCGCGGAGAGAGGTCATGGAGGAGACCGGCCTTACTGCAACTCTTGTGAGGCTGGTTGGCGTTTACTCCGATCCGGACCGCGATCCCAGAGGTCACGTCGTCTCGATATGCTATCTCGCTGATGGCAGTGGCGAGCTCAGATACGGATCGGACGCATCTGATGTGCGTCTCTTTTCCCTCGATAAGCTGCCTGAGCTTGCATTTGATCATGCAAGGATGGTACGCGACGCGCTGAAGGCGATGGTCTAAAGTAGGTGGCCATTTCTAGCGGAGGCCAGAGCAAAGCCAGGAGGAGTCCGGTGACGGAAGAGATCAGGGAATTGATAGAGAAGTTCGCGCTGCAGAACGCTGTCAAATACAGATCCGCACCCAACCACGGGGCTGTCATGGGCAAGCTCATGGGGGAGCGCCCCGATCTCAGGCCCAGAGCCAGGGAGATAGCTCCGCTCATAGCCAGCGTGCTCAAGGATATAGAACAGATGAGCCCTGAGCAGTGGGAGGCAAGGCTCAGAGAGATCGCGCCAGAGCTCATCGAGGAGATAGGCGCCAGAAAAGAGCCTGCAAAGGGGCTGCAGCCTTTAGAGGGTGCAAAGGGGGGAGTGGTCATGCGTTTCGCCCCGAACCCGAACGGTCCCCCAACACTCGGAAGCGCACGCGGGATAATAATCAACTCAGAATACGTGAAGATGTATGGCGGGAAGTTCATCCTCCGCTTCGACGATACCGATCCTGTAAACAAAAGACCGATGTTAGAAGCATACGACTGGTACATAGAGGACTGCAGATGGCTCGGGGCAGAGCCCCATGAGATAGTGGCTGCGAGCCAGAGGGTTGAGAAGTACTATGAGGTTGCTGAGGAGCTGATCCGCAGGGGCGGTGCGTATGTGTGTTTGTGCGAGCAGTCGGCGTTCAAGGCCCTGAAGGACGCGGCCAGAGCATGCCCGCACAGGGATCACACCGTTGATGAGAACCTGGATCTCTGGAGGAGAATGCTTGATGGCAGCTTCAAAGAGGGCGAAGCCGTGCTGCGTGTGAAGACAGACATAAAGCATAAAGATCCAGCCATAAGGGACTGGGCTGGCTTCAGAATAGTGACGAAGAGCCATCCGCTCGTGGGCGACAGGTACCGCGTCTGGCCGCTGCTGGACTTCGAATCCGCTGTGGAGGACCATCTGCTGGGAGTGACACACATCCTGAGAGGGAAGGATCTGATAGACAGCGAGAGACGGCAGAGATATCTCTACGATCACATGGGCTGGGTCTATCCGAGGGTCCTCCACTGGGGGAGGGTGAAGATATTCCAGTTCGGGGCGTTCAGCACCAGCAAGCTCAGGAGAGCGATAGAGGCAGGCGAGTACAGCGGCTGGGACGACCCCAGGCTTCCGACCGTCAGGGCTATGAGACGCAGGGGCATCACCGCTGAGGCTCTCAGGAAGTTCATGATAGATCTCGGCGTCGGTGAGACTGACATCAGCATCAGCATGGATTCGATATACGCGGAGAACAGGCGGATTGTTGATCCGATCGCAAACCGGAGGTTCTTCGTATGGGATCCGGTTGAGATGGAGATCGAAGGTGGGGTGCCCGAGGTCACAGAGGCTCCGCTCCATCCGACGATAGATCGCGGCATGAGACGGATCAGGGCAGGAAAAAGGGTCCTGCTCTGCAGAGAGGACGTGGAGGGGCTGGGGCCCGGGAGCATGATCAGGCTGAAGGATCTGTGCAACATAGAGATAAAGGAGACCTCTCCGCTCAGGGCAGAACTCATCGATCTGAGCCCCGAGACCGCGAAACGCCTCAAACTCAGGATAATACACTGGGCTCCTGTCGATGGCATCCCTGTCCGGGTCCTCGGCCCTGAGAGGATCGATACCGGCATTGGGGAGCATGGCATCTCCGATGAGCTCGACAGAATCGTCCAGTTCGAGAGGTACGGTTTTGTCAGGATAGACTCTGTTGGGGAGGAGGTCGTCGCGTATTTTGCGCACAGGTGATCTCTCTGGGCGCCCGGCTAATGTTATGCGATTCCCACCCTTCCCGAATCCAGGATGCGCGGGACAGGGACAGCATCGCGGTCTCGTCGCCGCTCCGAGTCAGCGCGCCATCTGCCACCCGGACCCCTGCCGCATACCATTGGATAACTATAAATATGACGAGGTGATGGTGTAACCGGAAGGTTTATATTCGACGAAAGTCGGATATAAACCTCGGCAAAAGTCGATTATCATTACAATCTCCCTCCTTTACCCTACATCCAATCGACTTTTGCTCTCTTCTCAATCACATTGATTTCATACCTGCAGCGTGCTGCTGCCCTGCGCCAGATCGTGAGTTCGTATCACTGAATGGTTCTGCTGGAATTGAGAGCCATGGGAGGGATATCCCCTGAATCTGGAGGGGCTGGCGCTCTGGATTTCAATGAATCAAGTACACGACCGGAATTTTGAGTCACGTCCAGATCTCGCTCAGAGCATTCACACCGCCGCTGGCTCATTGCTTACTCTTTAAGTTTCGCCACCTCTCTTGCATGGGCCTTGATTATGTCGCTTCTCGTAATCAGACCTAAAAGCATTCTGTTCATTTTTCTGTCAACAACAGGCAACCTTCCCACATCTTTCTGAACAAGTTTTATCAGAGCATCCTCTAAGCTCTCATCCGGGTAAGTTACAATCAAGTCTCTCATCATTATGTCTTTAACAAACTTGTTCTCCCTCTCTCCAACCGGAACCATCTCGACATCCCTGAATGTCACGATTCCAATCAGCTTACCATTTTCAACAACAGGGAAACCTATATGTCCCGTCTTCTCTATCAGAGCGAGAACGTCGCTCACCTTCTGGCTGGGTGAGACGCTGATCAGCCTATCTGCCGGAACCATCGCCTCCTCCACTCTCACATCCTTAAGAACATCTACTGACATCTCCATTCTGTGTGCCGGACTTTCCGCTCTCGTTGCAACCTGCTCCGAGTAAATTGAGTAGTCACCGCTAAGACAGTAGGCCAACGCAGAGGAGATCATCAAAGCTGGAAGCAGTGTGTAACTTCCACACATTTCGAGGACCATCAAAATCGACGCTATCGGAGTTTTTGTCACGGCTGCAATGAATGCCGACATGCCGATAAGGACAAAAGCTTCTGGCTGCACAACAATTTCAGGAAAGAGTTGATGGAAAAGGTATCCCATCAGGGCGCCGACCATACTTCCAGTTACAATCGATGGTGCGAATACCCCACCACTCCCGCCGGAACCGACTGTAAAGGATGTGGCAGCGATCTTGCCCAGAATCAGAAGGAATATCAGAGAAAGTGCCAGCTTCCCATCTATGGCCATCTGAACGTACCCGTACCCCATCCCAAGAACACCAGGGAGAAACATGCCTATAAATCCAGTGAGAAGCCCGCCAAGAGCTGGTTTAAGATATTGCGGCACTTTTTGGGATTTAAAGAGAGCACGAACGATATAGAAGGTCTTTATGTAAATAACTCCAAAAAAAGCTGCCAAAACTGAAACCGCTG
>Ga0209204_1000189_pt1 | contig 71973 bp, 75 predicted proteins | sample AD_JPNMR2_MetaG_FD_184425 | JGI IMG/M metagenome (GOLD analysis project Ga0209204, IMG submission 184425) | Active sludge microbial communities of municipal wastewater-treating anaerobic digesters from Japan - AD_JPNMR2_MetaG (SPAdes) (version 2) | ecosystem: Engineered > Bioreactor > Anaerobic...
GTTATTGTAATATTAAACTGAGCCATGGTTCATCCTCCTCGGTTTGGTATTTGTTGGGCAACTTATATTTTAACCGAGGTGTGAGCTTTGGCTCAACTTCTTTTTACACCATTATATAGACTTAATCTGGGAGATAGTAAATGATTAGTGGTATTGATTATTTTTTTATCTCAAACATCGATGGTAAATATGTAATCCAATGCTTTAAAGACTTCTTTGTTAAACTTTGGGGAACACCAATATTTGACGATTCGATCTTTTGTTCTAAGAAAGATGTAACCGAACAATATGAACTGTTTATTTCAAAAAATAAAGCGATGTTAGATTTTCATGATGAAAATGGTTTTGCGTTGGATGAAAACGGAGAAGGGTGTATCTATTTAATAGCTTCCAAGTATCCACAAATAAACAAAGATTTAAGAAGTATTATTAAAAACAAGTCAAATAAAATTGAATGTATCTATAAATACAACCTTGTTTTATATGATTGCTGGCAATACACATTAGTTTTACCAGCAACCATTGAAGACAGTGAGTTTTGTAAATTAATTCATGAAGAATTTTTATCAATCTTGAACTCTGGAAATCAGAAAAAGTCCCTTTGTAAATTCGGGGACGGTTCTTTAAATTCGGGGACGGTTCTTGAATTTACTCTTTCAAAATTTTATCGATAAGCATGAAAAAATTTAGAGTTCACACCATAATTTGTTTGAAAATTTGATATTTTAAACCGTTTCCTGTTTCCCTAAAGGATTTCAGAAGATGATTTACGATGAGTTAGGAATGACAAAAGAAGAGTTTTTGGATTTCATGGATTGCATGGATGAAATCGATGACTATAAGACAAAGCTTCGCAAAGAGTTTTACATATTAAAGGAGAGGGAAGAAGGAAAAGAATACAGGGTAGTATTTAAATACCTTAAGGAAAAATTACCCATTGAAGATATTAAGGACGGAAAGCTGAAAAATATCAATGGAGATATAATGTTCAAAACCGAGGGGGACTTTTTCCCTGAAATTATCGAGGAAGACGGCCTGTATTTTATATCTGACTCTCTTTATGAGTATATGAAGAAAAAGATTAAAAAAATTACCTTAAAAACAGAGACACCGGTAAAGCTGGCCAGTGAAGAAGGGAAGCGGATTGAGGGATATCATTTAATAGTACCGTATGAGCTGGACTGTATTCTTGAAGGGACGGAGCAATACTCCGAAACAGGCGAACTGGTATATTTCGAGATTGATGATTTTAAGACAGGTAATTATGAAATCTTCAAAGTAAAAGATTATCCACACCTTATTATAACCCAAAAAGTAAATCGTCTCCAATATGGTGGAATCCATTGTTCCCGGATTGAAAACTATTTTGATTACGAAGGTGAACGGGATAGAGTCTGTCAAAAAAGACTAAGCGGTGAAAAGTTGGATGAAGCCTATGAAGAATATCTGCGGAAAGCACAATTAAGCAATCAAGAAGAGACACTGTCTCAAATCAAAAGGATCTGCGACCAGAAAGCGATAAGAAACGCTATTAGACAAGGTTTAAAATCGAGATTGAATGAAACCAGTTATTCCATTCAATATAGAGAGATTAAAGCTAAAAAGTTCGGTTTTTGCTTATTTGAAGAGAGGTATTCGCAACATTAAAGGAATGAAAATGAGAGTAAATCATAGCAGTTATTTTGAGAGTTTCAAACAAATAGTAATAAAACGCGAAGAGATGTCAAAGAAGAATATTAAAACCCTCAGAGAAAATGGGCTTGCAAAAGAAGAAGACGGTTCAGTATATAGTTTTCTGGCATCAGATTTCCGAGTCTTAACCGTAGGTGAAATTATACTTAATAAGGACTACAAAAAAGCAAAAGAATATTTTTATCTGTCAGCCAAAATGAATGAATATTTACTAAATTTAATCACTAAAGGTGATGAACAAATTTCAACCGATTTTGCTTCGCTGCATGAATACAAGGCAATCTATTTAGCATTATTAAGCGATAATTATGAACTTGCCAGATCGATCGCAAAACTGTTAGGCGGAAGACCAGAGATTGAGAAGGATGATTTTGAGGTATTCTATATTGCCGGATATCTCTTAAAATATTTAATCTTAGGTGAAGAGAAAGAAGCATCACCGTACCTTGCTAAATTGGAAAGTCAGTTAACCCGGAAAAATAACATTTATTATTTGGCACTCTTGGAAATATTTCGGGCGATTTATAACCATGACGAAAAAGAAATAGCAGCAGGTTTTAATAAGTTATTAAAGGGGCATAGGGTTTTAAAGGACTTCAAAAAGTCCGAGAATGAATTTTTGAGTATTGAAGGGTTAGGAATATTAAAACTGTTGCAAAACCGGGGGATATATATAGTTATTGAAGATGATTTATTACCACTAAAGCTCTTTGAAGATGATGAACTTAATTATCCCGAAATAGATTATTTTGTGAAATAATTCAATAATCAGTATAAAATTATGGCTTAGTTATGAAAGGATCAATTATTCATATAAAGGAAGAAAAATTTTTTTGAAAACTAAAAATAACCCCCAGAGCTAAGATTTATGCCAATTATAATTGAGTAATCTATAGTTTGTTTTACATAGCTCCGGATTTGAAATTAAAATTGTTAAATTTCTCTCAACATATGGAATTAGTACTGCAAGAATGATTTTAAGTGATTAATGTATTCTTTGAATATATTTGGTAGGACCATTAGAAAATTTCTCTTTCTGATTGAACGAAAATGCCTCTGCACGTGGTATTTTGTTCATATTTAGGCATTTTACCGGTGACAATAAAATGGGTCTCTATAATATTTTAAAATTAAACTTAAAATGTCCCTTTTGTAATTACGAAGGTGAAATGGAAGCCGAATTTAAAATTGGTTACCTGAATCTTGATATTTACAATACCGGTGATAAAATAAAATGGGTAGAAGGATTGGCTAAACAACCTCATCAAAAGCGCCCGGAAGGCGGGAACTTTTGCGGAGAAGGTTATGTAGAATGCCAAAATTGTAATAAGGACTTTTGGCTAGAAATATTCATTGAAAACGATCGTATTACAAAAGCAAAGATTAATTTTGACAAAGCTGGATATGTGAAAAAGAGTTAAAATATAACCAAGCATAAAATTTAACGGTTTCGTAGTATTTAAAGTTGATAAAATCAGCGAAAAAGAGTGGCAATGGTTAAGTTATTAAGGTATACACAAGAAGTGTTAATAACCTACTTTAATGTAGAATAACGCTTCTTTTTTTAATTGTTTCAATTATTGTTCAATATGAGAAATATTGGACACCGAAGTAAAATTTTATTAAAATAAAAAATAGAGATTAAATTATGTTAATTGATACACATATTTTTTAATAACAAAGGTGTTTTAACACAATGAAACTATACCGACCTGTAGGAATCCGAGAACTTGAATTGATCAAACAATCCGGAATGACCGAATTTCCACCCAGATTTCCGGAGCAGCCGATATTTTACCCTGTTTTAAATAAAGAGTATGCTCGCCAGATCGCTAAGGAATGGAACGCAAAAAATCCGCCCGATTATGCCGGTTTTGTAACTGAATTTGAAATCGATGATCAATATGGAGCAAAGTTTGAAATCAAGACTGTGGGAGGATCGATCCACCAGGAATTGTGGGTTCCAGCAGAAGAACTTGCAGAGTTTAACAAACATATTATCGGGAAGATCAAAGTTATCGAAAGCCATTACGGTGAAAACTATCAAGGTTCAAAAACAATTTGAAATAAACTAAAAGATACCAAGACAAGGGGGATATTTGGTGATTAATATTACTGAAGAATTTATTAATTCGACAGCTCCAAACCAAAATGCAATTACCAATGGTTTAGGACTTGTCAAAAAGAATAAGTTTGTAAACCTCTATATAGCAGATGATCAGACGGTTTTGTTCGGTGAATGTAAAGGAAGCGGATCCAGTAATTATATTACATCAGCCGATTTTATTAATCCGAAAAATCCGGTATTCCGCTGCACCTGTCCAAGCAGGCAGTTCCCCTGCAAGCATTCGATCGGGCTCTTATTTGCTTATCTTTATGGAAAGAATTTTGAAACCGCCGCAATTCCCGAAGATATATTACAAAAGCGCGAAAAGCTTGAGAAGAAAGAAGAAAAGAAGAAGGCACAAGCAGAAAAAGGACCGAAAAAGGTCAATCAATCTGCCTTAAAAAAGAAGCTTACGGCCCAAATTGAAGGCCTTGAACTTTTTGAGAAACTGATTGGGAATCTTGTCCAGTCCGGGTTGGGAACAATCAATCTCAAAACCATCAGAACAATGAAGGAACAGGTAAAACAACTGGGAAACTATTATCTGCCTGGCCCTCAAATTATGTTACGTGATTTCTTACTGTTATTTGAGAACAGTGATGATAATGAAACAATCTATTCCCAGGCTGTAGATCGATTGATAACAATGTATTCGCTGTGTAAAAAAGGGAAGGAATACCTTGCCAAACGGATGGAGAATCTTGAGTCAGCTCCGGAAAACAATGATTTGATCCCTGAACTTTTAGGACAGGCTTGGCAGCTTTCCGAGCTTAAGGAAATGGGTCTGGTCCAACAAGAGGTTGAGTTGGTGCAACTTGCTTTTAACAGTATTAGCAGTGAAGCAAGGATGGAATATATCGACTGCGGAATCTGGATCAATTTAAACGGCGGTGCAATCCAGCGCACTTTCAATTACAGGCCTTTTAAAGCGGTAAACTATATTCGTGAAGAAGATTCCTTTTATGCGGTAGCGCAGGTTAAGGAGTTGTTTATCTATCCGGGAGAACTAAATCCCCGCATCCGGTGGGAAGAGATGGAGATCCGGGATATTACTGTGAAAGATTATCAAACTATCAAATCCTACGCTAAAAAATCTTACGCTGAAGTCATTAAGGCAATCAAGAACCAAATCAAGAATCCCCTCTCTGATAAAAATCCTCTGGTCTTATTAAGCTTCGCCAAGATTGGAAAGGTTGGAGAGGCGTTTGTTATGGAAGATGAAACAGGACAGAGGATTGTACTTGAAGATCATTTTGAACCGTATAGTACCGATCTGCTGGAACTTGTTGAAGAAAAAACTCTGGCAAACAACTGTCTGCTGGTTGAATTCCACCACAATCCGGCAACCGGGAAATTAAGGGGGCAACCACTAAGTTTAATAACAGATGACCAGATTATCAGGTTAAATTTTTAAAATCTTGAATCAATAAGTTATAAATAAATACTTGCGGAGTTGGTGAAAAAATGAGTATGGCCCTAATCCATGAAGTGTATGAAGAAGTCAGAAAGTTGATGATTGCCGGAAGCGATATGGTGAGCGATAACTTTAAACTGAAAAAGATCTTACCGGCAATGCAAAAATCCGGAGCCAGCGTGCCCGTTTTTGCAAGGGTTGCCGAGGCAATGGAGGCAGCAATCAATCCAGGGACAGGCAAGTCAGCGGAGAAACTTTTGGAACTGGCAAATATCGTGAATGCCATTGTCTATACCCAGGGTGAAACCGGAATCCAAGGAGAGATTGAAAAAGTTGATTGTTTAGGACTGTCTTATCCTACCAATACTCCATACCGGAAACTGAATCCGTTAATCACCGCATTAACAACTAAAGGTTCCGGACGACTTGAGATTATCAGAAGTTTTTATGAGCAAGAAAATGATCAGGATCTTCGATTAATAATCCCTCTGATCGAAGCTCTGGGTGATGGATATCCCGAAATCGCCAATTTGGCAGGTGATATTTTAAAAGAATGCGGTCAGGCAATCATTCCTGCTCTCAAGAAACAATTTGATTTAAATGGCGGAAAAAGGGATGCCAAAATAATTGATCTGATTTCGGATTTAGCCGGTAAAACAGAGAAAGAGTTCTACCTTTATGTAATTGAAAACAGCCGTGAAGAAGTCAAGGTAAGCGCAATTAAGGCCCTTAAGGACTTACCTGAGTATGAAGATTTACTGATTGAACTTGCAGACGACAAGAAGAAGGAAATCCGGGCAGCTGTCCTTTCTGCCCTTAGCAGGATGCAAACAGACAGTACTGTAAACTGCCTGCTTAATGCAGTTCGAGGCAAAGACAGAGATATTGCCATTGAACCGATTAAGTTAAACGACGCACCAAAGATGGCGCAAATGCTTCTGGAAGAAGCTGAAAAGAGCCTGCAATCAATTCAAGCATCCGACATGACGTCCGAACAGGCGGAAGCTACTGTCAAAAAACAAGTTGAGTATTTTATTACGGTTTTGGATTGTATGTTGGGAAAGAAGGAGCCCGAAATTTTTGAATTTCTCAAAAAGTGTATTGAACTCCCGACAAATCTGCCCCAGTTTAAAATTAATAATGCCAAGGATACTGTAATTCGCACTGCGGCGAGGAATATCCTGGCTTTGGCAAATGAAGCAGCATACGATTTCCTTTTATCAAGCATTAATAAATATGATAACTTAATCCTTGATTACTCTTTTGAAGCAGCCATTAGGTCAAAATCACCGGAGTATGTATTTGAACACTATTCACCTCTATTGAAAAAAGGTCCTAAATCTTTTGAGCGTAAAGAAATTACCAAAGTTATCTCCTATTGCTCTGATTTTGAACCAGAATATCAAATTTGGAATTATAATCCGGTACACGACGATGAAATCAAGTGGGATCAACGATGGGCTAAATTCCTTTTAGAACTTGACGAAATATCAACAGGATGTAGGCTTGTTACCAAAGGTGATACTAAGTGTATCCAAATTATACTGGAAAAATTAAAAAAACATCGCAAATTTGGGGATCAGCATCTGACAAATTTGATTTTAGGGTTATTCCAGGCAGGTTATGAGAAGGTAAGCGATGCAATAATCGAGGTTCTTGAGTTTAACATTAAAGATCATAATAAATATTCTTTTAGATACTATTTAGATAATTTTATCGAATTAATTAAGTTGTTACCCGCCGATGACGCGCAATCTATTGAAGCATTTGCAACAGAACATAATGTTGATGGATTAGAAAAGCTGTTTGAAGCAGTCTGGCATTTAAAGAATAAAAATAAGAAATAAAAAAAGAAACTAAGGACTAAATTAAAAGACTTACTGAAAATAATTTTTAAGGAGGATGCAGATGTCGGAGTTAGATAATGTCCTAAGGTTACCGGCTGAACAGATGTACGCCCATGAAATTGAAGTATTGATTAGCGCGGAGACTGAACGTATCCCAACCGGATGGAAGATGTCCCCCCGTTCGGTCTTAACTTATATCACCGGTGGTAAGGTTAAAGGGGTGGAGATTTCGCCAAAGTACATCGGCAACAGACGACTGGTCGAAGTTGCAATCTCAACCTTGTTAACCGACAGAGCCCTATTACTGATCGGGGAACCGGGTACAGCCAAATCATGGCTTTCAGAACATCTCAGCGCAGCGATCCATGGAGATTCCACCAAGGTGATTCAGGGGACGGCAGGAACAACCGAAGAACAGATCCGCTATTCATGGAATTATGCCATGCTGATTGCTAACGGTCCGTCCAGGGAAGCATTAGTAAAAAGCCCGATATTTCGGGCGATGGAATGTGGCGGAATTGCCAGATTTGAAGAAATATCAAGGTGCGCTTCCGAAGTCCAGGATGCTTTGATCTCGATTCTTTCGGAAAAGAGAATCTCCATTCCGGAGCTGGGGTATGAAATTCCTGCAGCCAAAGGCTTTTCAATCATTGCCACGGCAAACACGAGAGACAGGGGTGTCAATGATATGTCTTCCGCGTTAAAACGGAGGTTTAACATTATTGTGTTGCCTACACCGGGAGATATTGAAACCGAAATTGAAATTGTCAGAAAACGTGTCAAGGAACTGGCAGTGAACTTAGAGCTTCAGGCGGCGCTCCCTGCCGATGATGCAATTGTTAAGGTTGTTACAATCTTCCGTGAACTCCGCAATGGAATGACACTCGACAGCAAGGAAAAGATCAAACCACCGAGTGGCGTTATCTCAACTGCTGAGGCGATCTCGCTGCTAACCAACAGTATGGCCCTGGCAGCCTGTTTCGGAAAAGGCAAAATTACCAGTGAAGATATTGCCGCCGGACTCCAGGGAGCCATTGTAAAGGATGAAGAGAAGGACAAACTGGTATGGCGGGAGTATCTCGATAACGTCTTGAAAAAACGCGGTTCGGAGTGGCGTGACCTTTACAATGCCTGTAAGGAGATGAATGCGTGAAACAAACAACGAAATCACCGCATTTTTTTGGCGTAAGGCACTTATCGCCTACCGGTGCTTACCAGTTATCGAAATTTTTAGATGAAATCAAACCCACAGCGGTTCTTGTTGAAGGGTTGTCTGATGCCAATGACCAGATCGAATATTTTACCAGCAACGACACCAAACCTCCGATCGCAATATTGGCTTATACGGAAGAGTTGCCCGTAAGAACGCTTATGTATCCTTTTGCCGATTATTCCCCTGAATATCAGGCATTGGTTTGGGCAAAAAAGAACAATGTCCATGCTGAGTTTATTGATCTGCCTTCCGATGTCTTCATCAGTCTTGAATATTCCGTAAGAAAAGAGGCGGAAATTAGTTCGGAAGATGATGAAATTGACCCGGATCATGAAGACAATGACTCAGAGAGCGAACCGGAAGTTAATTTGGCAGCAGAAATTAATTCCATCTATGAAAAATGGGCTTTATTGGCGGGCGAAGAAGACCATGATACTTACTGGGAACGGTATTTTGAACACAATCAAAACCACGAAGCTTACCGTCTGGCTGCCTTAGAATTTGGCAAGAGCATCAGGGAACTGTTACGGAATGATCCTGTTGAAATGGCTAAGAACCTCCTTCGGGAAGCTTACATGAAAAAAAGAATTCTTGCCACAATCGAAGCAGGGCATCAACCAGAAAAGATCGTAGTGGTTACAGGAGCTTACCATTCACCGGCACTGATGGAAGACCTGGCGCCTATGACCGAAGAAGAATTCTTAAGCCTCCCAAGAGTAAAAACCAAACTGACATTAATGCCCTATTCCTTCTACCGCTTATCTTCCCGGGCAGGTTATGGCGCAGGCAATATTGCACCGGCTTATTACGGTATGATGTGGAATTGCCTGAAGGCAGGTGACTTGGAGAAACTGCCCTATACTTATTTTTCGGCAATTGCCTCCTTTTTGAGGGATAACGGTACTCATCGGTCTTCAGCAGAGGTAATCGAAGCAGTTCGGCTTGCCAATACTCTGGCCGCGATGCATGAAGGCAGTGCGCCAACCCTGAAGGATTTACGAGATGCGGCAGTAACCTGCCTCGGATATGGCGAGTTGTCAGTGGTTTCCGAGGCTATGGTGCAGATTGAAGTAGGGACGGAAATAGGCGCTCTTCCGGAAGGGATAAGCCGTACTTCGATTCAGGATGACTTCTATCGGGAACTTAAACGGCTCAAGCTTGAAAAGTACAAATCTCCGGTTGCAACAGACTTGGATCTGGACTTACGTGAAAACCGCAGAGTCAAATCGGAAGAAGCAGCATTTCTGGATTTAAATCGGTCGTTCTTCCTCCACAGACTCAGGGTTTTAAATATCAGTTTTCAGAAGTATAATCCGCGCAGTCAGGAGGCCGCAACCTGGGCAGAATCGTGGGTCTTGCGCTGGACGCCTGAAGCGGAGATCGAACTGGTGGAAGCAGTATTAAAGGGAGAGACGGTAGAATTGGCTACAGCCTTTGCCTTTAAGGAGCGGTTGGAGAACTGCCAAAAGATCGAAGAAGCGGCTTTGGTAGTCCGTCAGGCATGTGAATGCGGCATGATGGAGTCGATGGAACAGGCAAGGGAAGTGCTGCAAAAACTGTCTGTCGATACAGGAGCATTCAATGAAGCTGCGTTGGCAGCATTTCAATTGGCGCAAGTTATCAGTTACGGGGATATCAGGAGGTTTGACTCATCAAAACTGATCCCGTTATTGCAACAGTTGTTTTTAAGAGCAACCTTATTGTTGCTCGATGCTGCAAATTGTGATAATCAGGCTGCAACTCAAGTAGCTGATTCAATCAACATCTTAAATCAAATCGCTTTGGAGTATTATGATACTGTCGCCGAAGACTTATGGATCAAAAAACTGACCGAATTATCCGAAAGAGACGATCGTAATCCCAAACTGTCAGGACTTGCGTGCTCGATCCTGTTAGAGAGAAACCTTATCAACAATGAAAAACTCTCTCAGGAAGTTTCCCGAAGACTCTCTCCCGGAATCGAAGCCGATCTTGGGGCCGGTTGGTTCGAAGGTCTGTCACTGCGGAACAGGTACGCGTTGATAACCAGAACCGGTTTGTGGAAGCAGATCGACGAGTATGTGAGCTGGCTTGATCAAGAACAGTTCAAACGGGCTTTGGTCTTCTTAAGAAGGACATTCGGAGATTTTAATGTTTCCGAAAAACGCAGCATCTGTGAGAACCTTGGCGAAATATGGGGTTTAAACGCTGATGAAACCTCCGACATTCTTAACAGAGAACTTACTGCAGAGGAAGAAGATACTTTAGCGGAATTAAATGATTTTGATTTTGGAGATATATGATTATGATGGCAGATATGGACAAGATCAAACGCTGGAGACTGATCTTAGGCGAATCCAGTAAAGAAATCTTGGATTCCTTTACGGAAACGGGAATTAAGCTTAATAATGATGAACTTGTTATGGATGAAGCTCTGGCGGCAATATATGATAAGTCCTCTTCAAGTGAGGATTTACTCTCCACGTCGCGTTCTGCGGGAAAGGGGGCTTCTGCTCCAAAGATCGCGAAATGGCTTGCTGACATCCGTACTTATTTTACCGAAGACGTAGTTTCGGTTATTCAGACCGATGCTATTGAGAAGAAGGGACTCAAACAACTGTTGTTTGAACCGGAAGTATTGAAAAATGTTCAACCGGATCTTGACCTGGTTGCAACCTTCATGTCCTTAAAGGGGAAGATTCCTGAAAAGACCAAGGAAACTGCCCGGCAACTTGTGAAAATGGTAGTAGAAGATATCAACCGGAGACTGGAAAACGATTTGCGGAAGGCTATTTCCGGCGCTCTAAATAAACGCAACCATTCTCCAATCCCCAGCGCTGTCAGTATTGACTGGAAATATACCATAAACCGTAACTTAAAGAATTATAACCGCGAACATAATAAACTCGTTCCGGAACGGTTCTTCTTCTTTGACCGGGCCAAACAGATGAATAAGTGGAATATCATTTTGGACATGGACCAGAGCGGTTCGATGGCCGAATCAATCATCTACGGTTCGATCACCGGCTCCATTTTGGCCAGTATCGCCTCATTAAATACCCGAATTGTTGCTTTCGATACTGCTATCGTAGACCTGACCGAAGAATACGGCAATGATCCGGTAGATATGCTCTTTGGAATCCAGCTTGGCGGAGGAACCGATATCAACAAATCGGTAGCCTATTGTCAACAGTTCATTACTGATCCTGCCAATACTTTGTTTATCCTGCTCTCGGATTTGTACGAAGGTGGAAATCAGGCTTCGTTGATCAAGCGAATGGAAGAGATGCACGAGTCCGGAGTAAAAATAATCTGCCTGCTGGCATTGTCAGACAGAGGAGTACCATCCTATGATGAAGAACTGGCCCGAAAGCTGTCCAAAATCGGAATTCCTTGTTTTGCCTGTACGCCGACACTCCTTCCGGAACTGTTGGAAGGTGCGTTAAAAGGCTATGATTTAAACGCACTGGCGGAAAGATTGAAGAAGAATAAATAGAGAAGTGTAATATAAGTTTTTATAGATATATGGGGGAGGATTGTATGAATCTAATATTAAAAGAAAAAATAAAAAACAATAAATTTATTGATGAAGTACTATCCAAAATGCGGATTGACGAACAACAATATCAAGAGCTATGCAACTTATTGAAAGAGCTTGCAACCGAATGGCAAAATAACCAGGTTATCGACAAAGAATTGGCTTTATATTTATACTGCACCCCGCAGATGATCAGAAACGTCTTCCTTAGCTTCAAAGATAAAAATGGACCTTTACCGGAGATCGCTAAGCGGTTAGAAGATATTTGGGTCGAATTGGATGCCCTGGTAATCGAATGTTTAAAATGAAGTTATATTGATTTGATATACATTATGTATCGAGAAGGAGTCTAATACTACCGATGGAAATAGAAATTGAATACAATAACTCTGAAGTTACATGGTGCTATAATGGGAAATTTTTTAACTATTCCAGGGAAGGAATAGAATTTGCATCGGTAGATTATAACACAATTTATATTGAAATTGATCACGATGGTAGATATGAGTACCAATATGTAAACTTTGAAGGTAAGTTGCTCCTTTCATATTGTATAGCTACAGAGACAGTAACAGTCTTTAATCCGGGACCAAAAATAATTAAAATACCTTCAATACAAGATTTGGCCATTTACAACAATCAAAGATTTTTGGTCCTTGTCGGAGAAGGTGACGACAGTAGATTAAGAGAATATAATTTTCAAGGCGACCTACTTAAAGAGTACCTGTCGCCGGCAGGATATACATTCTATCGTCTTGGTGAGATTGGTCCGGAAATAAATGTTGTGTGCCAAGGAAATAAACTTACTCAAGACAAGTTTGGAAGAAACGACTGGAATTTTACTCTGGATTTGGAGACAGGGGAGTGGAAGAGGCAGTCATTAGCTTATTAATCACAGCGGAAGAATGCCGACTCTTAAAAAAGAGATATTCAAGAAAAGAGAATTCAAACATCTCGACCGTAGTAATTTTAGGGAGATAAATTAGAAATGGCCAAAAAATTTAAGAATCTGGCTGCGGAACTCGAATATGAACATATCCAGGAATTAAAAGCGAAGAATGAATCCGCCTTCTTAGTTAAAGATACGGAAGATTCAAAGGTCTATCTAAAGATATTAAACCGGGGAGAGCAGCTGTTTTACCAGGAAAATGACCGGGCTTTTATCTGTGAAATCTCTCTTCCCCATAATGTTGTCTTTATTGAGACCATAAAAAAGTGGAATACTGGGACGAAGCTAACCCCTCAAGAAAAGGAAGAGGTCATCAATAACATCCAAAGATTTTTTAAAAATAATTATAATACGGATATTAATTTTACATAACATAATTAAACTCGTCTGTCGGAAGTATGCTTGGCTTTCTTTATTTTCTTAGATATTTAGTAATTTATGGATTGTCTGCAGTGGACAGACGATTTCAGCAATTTACTTCCGAAAAAACAGAGCTATAGATTTATACTGTTATTGATGCGGTGGAAACAATTGAAGATAAAAAGGCTTATTGGTAATAAAGAATTCTTTGCCATCGAATATGAAGTTACCAGCGTCTATTAAAATTTCTTATATGGCAAGTTTTGTTACTGGATTCAAGGGATCCAAATAGGTGACTACGATGAAGGGGCCACTTTGAGTGACCTGCTTTGGAGAATCCCATATTTGGTAAACGACAATGGAAACAGAGGACATCAAAAGCTGTTTGAATTGGGACTAAAAGAAGTATTTAATATATTAAGCAGTACTTTATATGGTGAAGGCAATCCGCAATACAATGAGCTTGCAGAAGAAGAGATGTGGGCTAGATTTGACATCAGTATGAATATCGATATTTTTTACAATTACAAAGTGTTCTTAGTTGAATCTGAAGAAGATTTGGCCCGGATTATATTCAATGATAGAGACGGACTGTTGCATCAAAGCTATATCAAAAAGGGCATTGTTGATGATGTGTTTCAAAAATTTTATACTGATTTTAATAAGATCTATGACGAATTGATTATTAATCAACAAAACAACAAGACCAATTAACTACGCCGTTACCCATTATAAAGATGATGATGGTTACCACCGTTCAAAAAATTAATGAAAAGGGACAACCATGAAACATAGAAATAATTATCTGGATATTGTTCAAAAGTATGATGATCGATTCAAAGTTTTATCCAATTTCATTAACACTGTTGATGATAGTTGGAGTAAAAAAATCACGCCTGCAACAGAAGAGCAGATCAGAAGACTTAAGGAAGTATCACCGATTGTCCAAAATGGCTACGAACTCCCGGAAGCATATCTATGGTTTTTAAAGCAGATGGGGGTAAATGATGGCGGGTTACTATCAGGTTCTCTTTGTGGTACAGCAAATATTAATGAGATTATTGCGCATTATACAAGATATGGAAAGCGATTGTATGAAGATTTTGAACTGAAGCCTAACCAGTTACTGTTTTTCTTAAATGAGATGGAAGCAGAGTATTATATCACCTATCAAAATGACGGAACACATATTATTACAACTAATTTTGACGTTACCTATGGGGTTGACGGATTTTCTGAAAATTTTGAAAAGATGTTATTCCAGATTGCATTTGCAAAATACGGAAGACATTATTTTAAGGATACTATCTATTTTGGCACTAACAAAATAAAATTAGAACTGACAAAGAAACATCTTCAAACAGATGACATCTTAGCCGTGGTTGATGCATATGCCCGAAAAAAATATTACAAAGACCTGGTTTTCTGATAAATGGCACTATATTGGAGTAAAAGAAAATACCACTTTATACGTACATTTAGGTTTTGCCATCAGCGGATATTTTACCGGAAATGACTATTTGGAGATAAACCAACTGGTGCAAGAACTGTGCGGAATTATTGGTACTGAAATCCAGTAGTTTAATTGTGATTGTAATCAGAAACAAGGTGTTTAGATGAATTTATTAACAGAAAATGATTTAAAAGAACTTCAAGAGAATTTCGATCCTCAATACAAAAATATTACTATGACATTTACCATTCTGACAGAATTAGATCAACAATTAGAAGATGGTGTAAATTGGGCAGTAATTGAAGAAATTGAAGCGGAATTGAGCAGTTAATCTGGAAGTGGTTCTTTTTGATCAGATAATAATTATTTCTCGACGATATTATTTTTAGAGAATAAAATAGTCAGAGGAAGTAATCGGATGCAAAATTGCTATAAAAACATTCCATTATTTGATATGAGAATTGGGATGATATTTTATTTTTTTAATAATCCCAACAATTTTAGAAGCTACTTTATCGAGTTTTTAAGAGATTTCGAATCATTTACAAATTGTGAATTCTTATTATATAGACACAATAAAGAAGCTGGCATGAACAAATTAAAAATGTCAGGAATGGATTATCTGGTGAAGCTATTTAATGAAACGGATTTTAATCAAACGCAACACTTAATTTTATCAGATGGAAATAAAGATAACCTGCAAAATCATCGTTTAGAAATGATTTTGAGAACTATAAAACCAGAATACCCGATCAAATCTCCAAATTGGATCTATTTTGAGCTCCCTTTGGATACAGATTTTATGGATGTTTTTTCATTTATGAAACATGCATTTTTAGGAATGACGTTTCATTATGCATGCTGTAACTATATTTTAGCTCAAAATGATTATTTGATGCCAAAAAGTTCCGCAGAAACGATCAAACGAGTAAAACAAAGCCAATTTTTAAATGATCCATATTCAGTATGGCTTAATCCTTTTTTTGTTAAGGAGCTTGAAAACGGAATCGATGGAGTAAATTATATACAACTGTTATCTAAAAGACTATATCAGCAAATTGGTTTTGAAGAAATAATTAATAACTCAAAAACCAGTACATATTATCATGAGTTTGGTGAAGACTACGTTGTCTTTTCATTATCGAGAGATTCCTGGCCTCAAGCTTTTGATGAAACTTTATTTAACAAATATAAAAGTCTTTATAATGTCTTAAAACCGATCATTCTTGAAATCAAAAAACCGTTAGCCTATTGGAAATCAGATGAATGGGAGGTTTGGATCAAAAGATTCAGGTAATATAAAATAATAATTATGGGGTGAAATTATGGAAGAAAAACTGCAATTTTTAAATAAGTATACCTTGCAAAAAAATGTAACTGTGCGTTTGATACAGCCAGAAGAGATTAAAGATATTGACAACAAGCAATTGCCTGATGAATGGAGAGAGCTGCTCCAAGAAAAAGACCCCAAGAAACGTACTAAAGCGCTTCTTGAAATCTGGAGACACTATTGTCAAAGAGAATTATCAAACACTATAGCCTACTTAAATGACAATCTCGAGAATGTAGAGTTAATGTTCGTTAATGGCCAATATTCGCTCTTATATTCAATAAATAATTCAGATGGTAAAGTAAAATATTATGAAGGTCTATGTCCAATTAATACAGATAAGCCTGTTAACCCCAAGCTGGCAGAAGTATGGGATAAGCTGCCGCGATCAATAAGAGTTTTTTATGAAAAAGTCCATAACGGTTTTTATTATTACGCCTTAAAAGCAATGGGACTTTTACCTTTGGATGGTGTTACTTATTTGGATGATTATGAATGGGGTATCATTGAAACTTTAGATGAACCGTTAAAAATCGATATTCAAACATCTTTTGGTTTTTTCAGTAACGGAATGGGCGGATATGTAGTTTGCGACTACAAAAACTGCGACAACGATAAAGCTACCTTATGGTGGAAAGATGATCAGCCTGATTATGACATTAATTTTTGGGATGTGGTCGATGAATGGAATGTAATTGGTTTTACTAAATGAGCCAAATGGGTAACAAGAACCGATTAAAAACTTCTTTAATCACAATAATTTTGGAGAATTCACTTGTTTAAAGTTAGTAGTTACTTACTGATTCCTAATTACAAAATGCTAAAATCAAAAGATATCGAACACAATCCTTCAAAGTATTTCATTGACATCAATGAAGAACGAATAAAGGAAATTGTAGTTGATATTGACCCCTACTATATTGATGGGGCAATCCAAATTCTATATTATGAACATGAAATTATGGGTATTAAATATTGGGATTTGGTTGACCAGCTCTGGGCTTATTTTGTTAATATGATTGATGTTTACCACAAAAATGGCAGGGCAGAAACTTATTTTCCCGATATGCCTGTAAAAATTGAAATGGTCAATCTACGTAATAATACAATGAAATTTGTCGTGCAAGATCATATAACGATATTACCTGAAAAAGAGTTCATCAAGGAACTTCTGGAACAATCCATAACTTTTTTCACTAGGCTTGAAACATTGATCAACGGGGTAAATTATTCATCTGAAGTTCACCAAGCAAAGAAGTTACTCCAGCAAATGATCTGAATCTCAAAAATAAGTGACTTTAATAAGGTAGTGCAGATGAAAAACACTAAAATTCCGCAAGAGGGTAATGAAACAACAATATTTAACAGGTTACTCCGATTTATAGAACCGGTTGATGCCGAATGGAGTCATAGGATTAAACCGGCGAGCGAAGAATTGATCCTGGAGCTTTATGATAGGTTAGGAATGAAGGACTTGGGGCTTGAACTCCCGCAATCTTTTATTGAGTTTGCAAAATATGCGGGCGAATCAGATGGCGGATTATTGTTAAATACACTTCGTGGCGAATTTTCGATTAGTAACTTGATAACCAGAGTTAACAACAGACGGCCCCATCCATACCTCTTTGTCTTTCTCTACGATGAATTGGAGATGGAATATAGTATTGATTTGAGTAAAGAGCATTACCAAAAAATTTTCTATGATTCCGATACGGAAGTGTGTAGTAGCTTTGAAAAACTACTTTTTCAATGTGCAGTAGATTTATATGAAAAGGAATATTATCAGTATCAAGTTCAGTTTGGTTCGAGCATCGATTCTTTTAGCCGATCGTATTTAGGATTAAACCAGATTGAGCTGTATCAATTTATGGACCGATTATGCGAAAGATATGGCTTGCAAAAAGTATGGCTGAGTGATGAATTTTATTATTTTGTATACTCTGAAGAACTTTCCATAGTTTTGGATAAACGTGGCGGAATCTGTGGTACGATATTCTCAGAAAAGAAAAACCTGATCGAAATATTTGAAGACGAATTAATTAAAAAAATCGGAGCAATCCAATATTAAATAGAGTTTATCAGCTGTCATAAAATTACAAATCAGTTGCCAATCCAGCTGCCAACGCCTGACAAGAAAAAGGAGATTAAGCAAATGGATAATGATGCTATAATCAGAAGAATCAGGAGAATGTATATCGAATATGGCATTGACACAAGTTTTCTTGATACTTTGGATGATCAGCGCATAATAAAGGGGATGAAGGGAATATTGGCCGAATTGGATTTAAATAAAAAAAAGGATTATACGCAGGATGACATAAAGTTTATTCAGGAGATTTACTCTATGTTCTGTTAGATAGAACAAGGATTCGAAAATGTTAAAAAAGAAAGGGGGGACATACGTACATCCCCGCCTTAAACATTTTATTGCTTCCAGAATAACATCTTTATCATCCCGTAATCTATCACTACAATACTTCAATGCATCAACTCTGATTTTTTCATGTTGAATAATTCCAGCACCAATTCTTTATCGTCCTTCATATCATCAGGACATTCCTTCAGATTATAACTCCAACCAATAGCAGCAGCCCATAAGATGTCACGGTCATTCTTGAATTCGGTATTAACATGACAAAAACATTCACCGTCTAAATATAATATTTCCCGCACCAACTCCTTGTCAGTTCTGAATTCTACCGGAATAATATGATATTTTATTTTTCCGCTTTTTACTGTGGCCCAAACATATTCCCGGTTATTCCGGAATTGTTCCAAAAACACCATCATAAATAACTCTTTATTACTCTGTAATTCGGGACCAATCTTTAAAAAATGGAACGGACCTTTTTCAATTGCTTCCTTAATAAAATCAAAAATTCACTTTTTCTATTGAGTGCCTTGACAATAAGGGACAGTACATGATACTCTTAAAATACCTTTATGTTATATGTATTATGTTTATATCATATCGGTTATATTATGGTGTTTATATTTTTATTGTTATAATGAAAATAACAGTTTTTCAAATGAAATAAGATTGAACATGATAAATAGAGAAGCAGTTCTTCATTACATATAAAGATATGCAAACGAACAAAGATAAACTCAAAAAAGAAACTCCGGAATTGTTCCCGCATCTTTAATGAATGTTATTTTGAAACACGATTTAAAGTCAAGGAGTGAACTTAATGAATTACAAGATTAAAATCTTATTAAACAAAGTTAACAAACACATAGAGACTATCAAAGAACAAAATGATACTAATGATGCACTTTCTAAACTAAATCACCTGAAAAAACTTTTGACCAGAAAAAATAAGGAAGCAACTGTTCAATTTTCAGGTCAACTGACCCTAAACAACATTTTAGACAACCAAAACTATAACCATCTCGTAGATCAGTTATCTAAATTTCATTTAAGCAGGGATAATTTTATAGAGTATTTAAATAAAAATATTAGCTACTTTGAGAATAATATCGAGGAGCAAGCCAAAGGTGAAAACTATTTTATATATAAAAAATATCAAGAGTTGCTAAAACTTGTTAAATCGAAGCCTGAAATTAAAAAAATTACGATAAATATATCAGAGAATTTATCCACTCAAATCGCTGATATATATACTCAAATTGAGAAAGATCCAGATGTCAAGTTTAGAGAGGAAGTTGTTGCATCAATCAGAAGAAAATTAGAGTTACCAACAGTCAACAGTGAGCTTGAAAGTCAAAAAAATGATAATCTGCTTTATTTCAATTCTGAAATTAAACCAAATTTGACTAATACCGGACCAATAGTAATCACCCTCAAGGAACTTGATGATATCGCATCAATTAAAGTTAACAGTCTTTATAAAGATTTGTATGGCGATAAAGGCATAAATGCCCAAATCTTAAAGATGTATAAAGAAAATACCGCAAAACAATTTAAAAAATTGCTTGCGGAAATTAAATTAAGCGAAAAAAATACCAATAGTCTCAAAAATGGAAATAAACAATTAAAAACATTTAACAATGCTGTCGAATTAGATCTGAAATTAATTAACAGATTAGGGATATCTGATTATCATTTAAATACGTTACCTGAAGAACAATTTCCTAAATTTTATAACAAATTTATAAATGCGCTGCATACTAAAGATGATCTGGAAAAAGAATATGCTGCATGGAAATATATGCAAAAGATAATAAGATCACTTCCGCCAGAGAAAATAGCTACCATTCAGATAAGTTATGATCCCAGAACATCAATGGAATTCAAAAAAAATTTTATCAAAGAAAGTATTGAAGAACAATTAGGTAAACCTATCAAATATTTTTTAACTTCAAATGGTCCAAAAACGCCTGGAGGAGGATCTGATTTTAGATAAAGTCAGTCAAACTATTTGACATAATAATGTCTAACCGGCACCAACTCCTGGTCCAACTCATAGACCAACGGTGTTCCGGTGGGGATGTCTAAGTTCAGGATTTCCTGATCTGACAGTTGCTCCAAATGCTTGATCAAAGCGCGTAAACTGTTGCCATGAGCAGCAATAATTATTTTTTTATTGTCCTTAATCATCGGGACAATGCTTTGTTCCCAATAAGGAATAAACCGGGCAACGGTATCCTTTAAACTTTCAGTTAAAGGGATTTCATTTGGGCTCAAATTACTGTAACGCGGATCATTGCCGGGATACCGCGGATCACTAAGTTCTAAATCCGGAGGTTGAAGATCATAACTCCGCCGCCAGAGATGAACCTGTTCCTCGCCGTATTTTAATGCTGTCTCTGCTTTATTAAGTCCCTGTAATGCTCCGTAATGTCTCTCGTTTAGCCGCCATGACTTTTCAACCGGAATCCACAATAAATCCATCGCATCAAGTACAATCCATAAGGTCCGGATTGCTCTTTTAAGCAAAGAGGTATAAGCATAATCAAAACTAAAACCGTTCTCCTTCAACAACTGACCGGCGTTCCGGGCTTCAATCTTGCCCTGAGCGGATAGATCAACATCAGTCCATCCGGTAAAAAGATTTGCTTTATTCCATTCACTTTCGCCATGACGGATCAGAACAATTTTAAACATGGCAACCTCCATAATAACGATGTTAAGGTTTGCATTCCGAACATGGTTTGTAACCTTTTGCTTCAGCCTCTTTTTTGGTATTAAACCAAAGTCGGTTGTTTTGACTGATCTTTTGAGCCCATTTACAGTTGGGAAGGTGGTATTTATCACTTTTGATGCTTGCTAAATACTTCCCTGTTGTTATAGGCGTTTCAGGATCAGGATGAATTCCCCATAACCCTGCCTGGTTTTTTCGGGCTTTCTGTTGTAACTGTTGAAACAGTTTGCTGTATTTAACATTGGGCGGAACGGTCATTACCTGCGCATAACCATGTTCCACCAGATAAGCATTGACGAAAATCTTCCCTACATAGACATAAGCCAAGACCCTCCCATAACGATCATGTGTCTGGACATCATACTCCAGTCGCACCTTCTTACCCAAAACCAATTTGGTATTAGCAATACACGCTTCAGTGGCAAACGGTTCTTTTCCTTTGGTCGGATGGTGTAACTCAGGAGTATTGATCCCGATGTAACGGACCTTACCGATTTTGTCAACCTCAATTGTGTCCCCGTCAATAATTCGAGTCACTTGATACTCAATAATGTTATTTGAGAGCGAACTCGGCGAGTTAAAGAAGGTGGAAAAGCTTAATAAAGTGATTACTACCGCTAAAATAAGATGAAATTTCTTCAGCATCGGTATACCTCTCTTTGAATAAGTTTATTCGTGATCAGAAATTTAATCCCCTTCAAGCCTGATCTAACAACTGATTATTTTTTGAATCTTGATCATTGTAATTAACTATTGCTTTTTATTAACATTTTATTATACTTAATCTTATATTCCATCATTGCGGTGATTATAATTGTCAAAAAAACTTGACGAAATGACCAGAGAAGAACTGGGAAAACTCTTTCCAATAATTATTTCGGAACCCAATCCGGATTGGGTTAGTTTTTATTTGACGGAAAAGGAGTTGATCCTTGCTACCATTGGCCCGCCCAATATTGTCCGGATTCACCATATCGGAAGTACCGCAATTCCAAATATCCATGCCAAACCGACGATCGATATTTTACTGGAAGTGGTTGATGATATCAAAATTGATGAATTGATCTTCCAGTTTCAGAGTATTGGATACCATTACAGCCATCAACCGGAAAAACCGCCACCACAGTTGATGTTTATGAAAGGTTACACCCCAAATGGATTTGTAGGACAGGCATATCACGTCCATCTACGCTATGCCGGAGACTGGGATGAGCTTTACTTTCGGGATTATTTACGACAACATCCTGATATTGCACAAGCCTATGGCGAATTAAAGTTGAAACTCCAAAAAGAACACCAATTTGATCGGGAAGCTTATACCGAAGGTAAGACCGATTTTGTTAGAAACATTACCGCTAAAGCAAGAGAAGTATTGGGGAAGTCTTATAATTTCAATCAATAATTTACTGCAGTAATCGAGGCGACTAAAGTCCGTAGTATTCCGTCCGAAAGGGTGAGATTCATGAATTATAAGATTAAAGATCTGGTATCAAAGATTAATGAACACATCAAGAAAATTGAAAAGCAAGGTGATCCAAACGCACTAGAGAAATTAACCCAGCTGCAAAAGCTTATGATAAAAAAAGCCTAGACTCAGAAGTTCCGTTTTCAGGTTCACCTACTATCAAAAATATTTTAGACCAATATGATAATCTGATAAATGAATTATCTAAGTATTCTTTATCAATCGACAAGTTTAAAAAACTATTGGATATGCATATTAAAAAGATCGAAAATGATATCAAGGAACAAGAAAAAGCCGGCCATAAAGTTTTTGATTATATTATTGATCCTGGTATGAAAGATAATAATCAACTGTTGGAAGAATTTCAAGATTTGAATAATCTTATTAATTCAGATCCGAATATTCAAACCGTTTTTATATATAACAATAAACCCTTACATCTTCAACTTGAACGTATATCGAGAGAGATCGGCCAAGGAAGAGATACATATACTCAGATAAAAAATGAACTTATTTATTTAATCAGAAATCAACTAGATACCACAAATGAGATTACTGACAGTAAAAACAATGATCTCCTTTATCTCAATTCCGAATTTAAATCAGAGGTTAATCAAATGGATTCAACCAAAGGACCTTTAAAAATTACGCTTCAGGAACTTGAGGATATCGCCACAATTCGAATCAACAGACTTCACAATGACCTCTATGGAGAAAATGGGATTCAGGCACGGATCTTAAAGATGTATAAAGAAACGATGTCACAAAAATTTGAAAATAAAATTCTTCCTGAACTTAAAAAAAGAGAAGAAAATAGTCGTAAAGCGGCAAGAATTTTGTTAGTTCCATTACATTCAAGTATTATTAAAGATATAGAAAATATAACCGGTAATAGATTGAGTTATCTCATCTTAAAGCATTAACTAAAGAAGAGGATTCTGAATTCCATACCAGGTTAGAAAAGATGCTCGATATAAAAGACAGGCGAGAAAAAGTATACAATACATGGAAGAATCTTCTAGAAACGGTTAGACAACTGAAACAAGAAAACAAACCAATCGAAGTAATTTATGATCCTGGACAACCAATTAAAAACCAATTTAAATCTCTCAAACAACAAATTGAAATGCAATTAGGTAAACCACTCAAGGAATTTTCAATTTCTAACAGTCCAAAAACACCGGGAGGAGGACCTGATTTTCGGTGAATTTCGAAGCAGCATGGAAAAACATAGCGGAATCACTGCAAAAAGATGGTTACTACTACCGGTCACCTCTAAAAGAGACTCCTGATGCTCTTTGGTCCTTTGCCAAATTAAAGATCTCAAGTAATGATGAAATACTCATCCAATGGTTCAACAGTAAAATACCGGCATTTGACGGTCAATCTCCAATTGAAATCATAAGCGTTAAGGGGGAAGCAGAGTTGAAAAAATATCTGCTGACAATCCCCTATTAATGATTTGATACTCGTATGCTAAAACATCAATACTATTAAGACTATTAATATTAGTAAGGAGATTTTTCGTGAATAAGACCAGAAGATATGATCTTGATTGGCTAAGGACGATTGGAGTATTATTGGTAATTCCCTTTCATTCCTTACTCATCTTTAATTTACACCCGTGGGCAATTGTCTATATTAAAGACAAAATTAATGTCCGATTGTTTAACATTGTCAGTACTCTGATTGATCGCTTTCATATGCCATTACTGTTTGTCCTGGCAGGAATGGCAGTATATTATGCGCTGCAATTCCGGAACCCGAGACAATTTCTGAAAGAACGCTTCTCAAAACTGTTAGTCCCGGCTATATTAGGATCTGTTTTTTTGAACCCCGTGATGACTTATTTTCATTTGCTCTCTCAAGGCCATAATCTTACTTTTTTCGAACATCTCATTAATTTTTTCAGCAAAAATCCGGATGACTTCACCGGACTTAATGGTGCTTTCACCCCGGCACACCTGTGGTTTTTAATCTTTCTCTTTGCTTTTTCAATCGTTGGATTACCAATCTTTATCTGGTTTAATCAAGAAAGTAACAGACCACTCCGGACCCGACTTGCTAAATTTTTTAAAAGACGGTTACTGCTTGCTCTAACCGTAATCCCGATAACCATAATCTCCGCAATCGACATTCTGGGAGATCGCAATCCTTTGGTTTATTTTTTAATGTTTTGTATCGGTTATTTATTGGTAACCAATGATCAATATCAAGCAGCGCTTAACCGCGATTGGTGGTTTTATTCAGTAATCAGCATTATATTAATTGTTATCTGGTTTCACTTTCCTAATCGCTTTGAGCCATGGTCATTAACATGGATTGGATATGCTTTCTTTGATAAAGCGATCCGTTTTTTACCGGTACTAGCCTTGATCGGTATCGACAATCAATATCTCAATCAAAACTCACGCTTATTAGAATATCTTTCCCGAGCATCATTTCCCATTTATATCATTCATATGCTGATCAACACCATTGTTGGATTTGTCATCGTCCAACTTAATTTAGGAGTCGGGGCCAAATTTATTTTAATTGTTACGATCACCTATCTGTTATGTTTTCTGCTCTATGAAATAATGCGACGTTTCAAGTTATTCCGCTTAGTGTTTGCTATGAAGGCAATTGAATGACTACCTGGAACTCATAGTTACTCAAGAGAGCGATTCTACCGCAAAAATAGCAGGATGGACCAAAGATTTGTCGGAAACAAAAATAAATATTTCTAAAGAAGTAACTTATAAATAAATTTTATCATTACTAAAGAGAAGTCTGATAAAAAACAGATATTTTGAATAAATATCTGTTTTTTATCGGGATTTTGATTTTATTATAACCAGATTTTGAAAGTATCGTAATAAGAAAGAGCCGTTATGTTGCTAATAAAAAATATCCAAAAACAATCTCCCGAAATCATTGACGTTCAAAAGTTAATATATTATAATTAAAAACAAATTTCAATTACTAAAAACCTATGATGGGGAGAGTACTTGTTATTCTGAGACTCAAGAGAGCTGGGTCAGGTGCAAGCCAGTGTCAATGGTAATAAGGAAGATCACCCCGGAGTAGCGTCCTGAAAGAGATTATATTTCGAAGTAGGCGGCGCCGGTCAATCACCGTTATCGATCTTGAGTAAAGTTTGCCATTATAGCTATTGATAATGGTTAACTTTAAGCTGGGTGGTACCACGGGTATGAATCTATAACTCGTCCCTTCACTGGGGCGAGTTTTTATTTTTAGATTTTTATTTTGAATTATTATATAAAACGGAGGATTAAGTAAGGATGGATTATAACAAGACCTTAAATTTACCCCAAACTGACTTTCCAATGAAAGCCAATTTACCGCAACGGGAACCTGAAATCCAGCAAAAATGGGAAGCCAACAAACTTTATCATCGGGTTCAAGAGCAGGCGAAACAAGCCGGCCGCCCCAAATTTATCCTTCATGACGGACCACCATATGCCAACGGCCACATTCATATCGGTACAGCGTTAAATAAGATCCTCAAAGATATTGTGGTTAAGTTTAAAACGATGGAAGGTTACTACGTGCCGTATGTACCAGGCTGGGACACTCACGGCTTGCCAATTGAACAGCAGGTTATTAAAGAAACCAAATTAAACCGTAACGAATTATCAGTAGTTGACTTCCGAAAACGCTGTGAAGAATATGCTTTAAAATTCTTTGAGATCCAACGTGATGAGTTTAAAAAGTTAGGAGTCGGAGGTTACTGGGAAGATCCCTATTTAACTCTCGCTCCCAAGTATGAAGCGAAACAGATCGAGATCTTTGGTGAAATGGCACAGAAAGGTTATATTTATAAAGGATTGAAGCCGGTTTATTGGTGTTCAACCTGTGAAACCGCCTTAGCCGAAGCCGAGATCGATTATGCTGATAAAACTTCATTCTCAATCTATGTCAAATTTGCCGTAGTTGACGGTAAAGGAGTGCTCCCAACCGAAGACACTTTCGTTGTAATCTGGACCACAACCCCCTGGACGTTACCGGCAAACCTGGCTATTTCCGTAAATCCTGACTTTGTCTATAATCTAATTCAGGTTGGTAACGAAAAATATTTAATCGCCCGTGAATTGGTTGAGCGTTTTGCCCAGGAAACCGGGATTGATGATTACCAAATCGTAGCGGAGATTGAGGGTGACAAATTAGAAGGCATCAAAACCCAGCATCCGTTTATGGGCTGGGAGTCACCACTACTGCTTGGCGATCACGTCACTTTAGAACAGGGTACCGGTTGTGTTCATACCGCACCAGGACATGGCGCCGAAGACTATCAGATTGGTCTTAAATATGGGCTGCCGGCATTTGCACCGGTAACTCCGCAAGGAAGATTCTCGCCTGAAGCCGGGAAATATGCCGGAATCAAGCTGAACGAAGGCAATCAAATTATTATTGATGACTTGAAAGCATCCGGACACCTGGTCGGTTCCGGTGAGATCGTCCACCAGTATCCTCACTGCTGGCGTTGTAAACATCCTGTCATCTTCAGAGCGACCGAACAATGGTTTGCCTCAGTTGAAGGCTTCCGCAAAGAAGCTTTGGAAGCGATTAAAAACGTCCAATGGATTCCTGCCTGGGGTGAAGGGCGAATTCATAACATGGTAGCCGACCGTTCCGACTGGTGTATTTCAAGACAACGCACCTGGGGTGTGCCGATTCCGATCTTATACTGTGAAGACTGTGGTAAAGAACTGATCAACAAAGAAATCATTGCCAAAGTAGCGGCAATCTTCGCTGAAGAAGGTTCCAGCGCCTGGTGGGTCCGCGATGCAGCAGACTTCCTGCCAGAGGATACGGTTTGTCCGGAGTGCGGTGGCAGTAAGTTCCGGAAAGAAACGGATATTATGGACGTCTGGTTTGACTCCGGTTCCAGCCATGCGGCAGTACTGGAAGTATGGCCTGAACTGGAATGGCCGGCTGACCTCTATCTTGAAGGCAGCGATCAACATCGTGGCTGGTTCCAGTCATCTTTATTAACTGGAGTGGCAGCCAGAGGGCGGGCTCCTTTTAAAGCGGTTTTAACCCATGGTTATGTAGTTGACGCCGATGGCCGTAAAATGTCAAAGTCACTCGGTAACGTAATTGCACCTGAAATGGTGATTAAGGAATTTGGGGTTGATATTCTCCGCCTGTGGGTAGCCTCATCCGATTATCAGGCTGACATCCGGATCTCCAAAGATATCTTAAAACAACTGGCTGAAGTTTATCGCCGGATCCGTAATACTTGTCGTTTCCTATTAGGAAATCTAAACGACTTCAATCCTGATACTGACGCTGTGCCTTATGAAAATTTAACCGAATTAGACCGTTGGGCATTATTACGTTTAGAAAAATTGGTCCGTAAAGTAATTGATGCTTATCAAAAATATGAGTTTCACATCCAGCATCATGCGATTCATAATTTCTGCACCATTGATCTAAGTTCACTTTATTTGGATATTATTAAAGATCGGCTCTATACTTCGGCAACCAATGATCCGGGGCGCAGGGCTGCTCAAACTGTCCTGTATCAAATTTTAGTCAAATTGACGAAGCTGATCGCGCCAGTTTTATCGCACACCGCCGAAGAAATCTGGACCTATCTGCCTTATAAGAAAGAGACCAGTGTTCATGAAACACTGATGCCGGAATTTAATGATCAATATTTAAATCCTGAATTAGAAAAAACCTGGGATGAATTCTTAACAGTTCGCCAGGATGTTTCTAAAGCATTAGAGCTCGCCCGTGCCCAAAAAGTTATCGGCAGTTCACTGGAAGCAAAAGTTATCCTTTATATTCCAGCCGGATTAGAAAAATTGATGCAACATTTTGCGGCTGATCTGCCAACACTATTTATTGTTTCTCAAGTTGAAGTACAAAACGAGGCTAATGCGCCGGAAACAGCATACTCCAGTGAATCAGTCCCTGGTTTGAGAGCCCAAGTTGAAAAGGCGAGCGGGGCAAAGTGTGAACGTTGCTGGAACTATCATACCAGTGTCAGTCAGGATGCCGAACATCCAACCCTTTGCCATCGCTGTGCCTCTGTTGTTAAATCACTTTAATTATTATGCCGATAAATTAAAGTACAAAGTATAGTCATCGGGTGATGTTGGCAGAGTGAGTACAATACTCTAACCAACATCGCCATCTTTAATCTAAGCTAATCTCCGGTAATGTATTGTGGAGGTGTGGCCAATGAGTTTAAATTGCACGATTCACCCAATTGATCCCCGGCTGATAAATGCATTGATGGCTGCTATTAAAGGGAGCAGTACTGACTGGAGTTTTCTGAAACGTCTCTGGAACAAAAAACAATTGATTGATAGGGTTAATCAACCATTTAAAGAGGGTTTGGCGGAACTTCTAAACGATAATCCGGAATTTGACATTCAGATTCATCTTTGGGGCCGGCCTTTTTTTATTGTCGATTCCCATCCGAAGCAAATTGTTAACCGAATTGATCACTTATACTCCCTAAATAACGAACGCCAAATCAAACAATTTTTTTAGAAGAATTAAAAAAACTATCTGAAACTGCTTATCAAAAACGCCAACAGGTTAATTTAATCTCACCACCAAAAATAGCTTTAGGTTTGGAAACAACATTACAAGAACTAAAGCAACTCTACAAACAAAAACAGTTCAAGGAACTTGGGGTCGAATACGGATTTGTTTTAGCACAAATTGCCGCTGCAGCTTATCCTTATTGGTATATGAACGGCCAAGGGCTAACCTTTATTGCGGACTTGGAACTGCCACATTTAACCGGTGAACCGGAAGGCCTTGCGACCGCCTCAAATTTATTAACTGAGATTGCTGATTATATTCCACAACGATTGACTAAGAGTTTATCAAGTGGAATCTATCTTAATCAACATGAGGTCCGCGAATTACTGAAGATAATTGAGTTGGACGCTTCCTATTGCAAGCATGTTATGGCTCAGAAACAATTTTCATCCACCAGTGCCGACAGTTTTCTGATGAAGCTTACCGAAGCGCTGGAATATGCCGCCTCACACAATTACGGAATTATTGAAGCATCAGATGTGTTTGATAAAGAAACCAAACACTATCCTTAAAAGATAACCCTTTTTATTCAAAAAAAACCTGTCTTTTTGAAAGATGGGTTTTTTTATTTCTCTTTACCTTGTTTAACATCAGATTGGAGTGGCTAAACTAATTTAAATTAAAATAATTTAATAAGGTGGTTTTAACAATTCGTCGCAAACAAGCCCAAGCCTTATTTAAAAAAATGTATGAGATTGAAGCTAAATTAGAACGCGCTAATTTCACCGCCTTTATGGAACTGCTGCAAAAACCGACCCGATTAATTTTGCTTAATTTTATCGGTGGTTTGGCGCGTGGCTTTGGAATTGCCATCGGACTAACAATCATCGCCAGTCTGTTCATTGTTTTCCTTACCTATTTAGCAGATCTCAACCTGCCAATAATCGGCCGCTATATTGCCGAGTTAGTTAAAATCGTCAATCAACAATTGAGATTATATTCTTAAACCAACTCACAAACAAAACAAATCAAGATGAAAGGGAAAATCAAAGATGGACAATTTGATTCTTAATGAATTTAAAGAACGGTTAACAGCTGAAAAAAACCGCTTAGAAGAAGAATTACGGCGTTCAGACCGGTTTAACCTGGATGAAAACCTAGCAGGGACAATCGCTGAGTTGTCAAGCTATGATAACCATCCTGCCGACCTTGGCAGTGAAACCTTTGAACGTGAGAAAGATTTGGCACTCTGGAATAATTCCCATGAAATTTTAAACCGCATTAATGATGCTTTGAACCGGATCAATCAAGGTCAATACGGTATCTGTGAGGAATGCGGAGCAGAGATTGCAATTGAAAGATTGAATGCAATTCCCTATACGACAATGTGTATCCACTGTCAGCAAGTAAACGAATCCCATCGCCAAACCAGGGGACGGCCGATTGAAGAAGAAGTTTTGTTCCCGCCCTTCAGTAGAACATTCATCGATGATTCGGACAGTATAATTACCGATGGGGAAGACATCTGGCAAGATGTTGCCAAATATGGAACATCCGAAACCCCTTCCGACTTAAGCGGAGCAGAAGACTATGCTGAGACATTTTATAATGCTGAAGAAAAACATGGCGTTGTCGAAGCAGTTGATGGTATAATTGATGTTGGCTATGATCAAATTCCCCCGGATCCGGTTTGAAGCTACCGGGTGAGAAGGTTTTTCAGTAAATATCTAGAATATATGTCCTTGAGCAATTCAATTATTCAATTAACTCACTAAAACTAAAAATTAAAGGAAATCAATATGGTTTTTCTAATTATCACCACTCTTTTTTGCGTAATTGATCAATTATCCAAATTTTATGCCGAAGCTAGGCTTGTCCCGTTTAAGAGTATTCCGGTCCTCAACGGGTGGTTCTCATTGACTTATGTTAAAAATTATGGAGCTGCCTTTGGGATCTTAAACTCGCAAACCTATTTACTGATTGCAATCTCGCTCGCGGTCTTCGCAGTTGTCTTCCTAAACCGAAAGCAGATTCTGAAATACCCAAAGATCTTTCAGTTTGGGTTAGCGATTGCACTCGGAGGAGCTCTCGGCAATCTGATTGACCGGATCCGGTTAGGTTATGTAATTGACTTTATCCAATTGGATTTTATTAATTGGCCGGTCTTTAACATCGCTGATATCGCGATTGTTGTTGGAGTTGGGATTATTTTTTATGGTATGATCATTGATAATTTAAAGAAAAGAAAACCCAAGCAAATGATGTATGAATAGTTAGCCGACATTACAGGAGGAATAATGAAACCAGTATTATTTGAGTTTCTTGGTTTTGAAGTCCATTCCTATGGTTTATTGTTAGCCGTATCATTTGCCATTGGTATTATTGGAACAAGTATTGCCACCAAAGAACATGGGATTCGATTCTCGACAATCATTGACTTGGGGTTGTGGATTTTATTAGGTTCTGTATTAGGAGCAAGAATAGTTTTTATCCTTACGAAATGGGCGCATTTTATCAAATATCCGGATGAAATCATCAAACTGTCTTCAGATGGCTTATCGTTTCATGGCGGTTTATTAAGTGGTTTTTTAGCCGGATTTTGGTTTTGCTGTTCTCACAAAATCAATCCATGGAAATTAGCTGATCGTGTCAGTCCGTTTATCGCAATCGGTTATTCAATCACCCGAATCGGTTGCTTTTTGGATGGTTGCTGTTATGGTAAGGCATCAGCATTGCCTTGGGCCCTAAGGTGTTCAGTCAATGATTCATTGTTGCGTCATCCAACCCAAATATACTCGTTAACAGGCAGTTTGATTATCTTCTTGATTATTTGGTTATTACGAAACCATAAACAATTTCCGGGATTTCTTTTTTTATTATATATTGGACTGTACTCAATCGTCCGATTCATTGTCGAGTTTTATCGCGAAGGCCCAATAGTTTTACCATGCCTTAATCTTGCCCAGTTATCCTGTATTGTTAGCGCTTTTTTGGCTTTTGGTTTAATTAGGTTAAGGCAACTGAAACTTCGAAAAGGGGTATACGATGCAGTATCAGAGGTTAATCGTTGAAAACGATAACGTTGGAGAAAGATTAGATCGGTTTTTAACAAATGCGGGGGTTTGGCCCTCGCGTTCTTTTGTCCAAAAAATCATTGATGCTCAAGGTGTTACCCGTAACGGGAAACCATTAAAAGCAAGTTATCGTTTGGAATACGGCGATATCATTGAGGTTACCTGGGATGAACCAAAACCTTTGGAAGTAACGGCTGAAGCGATCCCGATTGATATTTTATATGAAGATCAAGATGTAATCGTAGTTAATAAACCGCGTGGGATGGTAGTCCATCCTGCGGCCGGAAATTATGAAAGGACTTTGGTTAATGCGTTACTAAATCATTGTACCGATCTCTCCGGAATCGGCGGAATCATCCGCCCCGGTATCGTTCACCGTTTAGATAAAGATACTTCCGGGGTACTGGTAGTCGCCAAAAACGATCTGGCGCATATTGCTCTGACTAATCAATTAAAAGCCCGTCAGATGAACCGGATTTATCAAACGATCGTCCATGGCCGTCCAAAAGAAAGTGGGAGAATCGAAGGACCAATCGGGCGCCATCCGATTCAAAGAAAAAAGATGGCGGTTGTTGCCAATGGTAAACCGGCAGTCACCAACTATCGAGTGTTAGAATACTTTAAACAGTATTCTTTTTTAGAGGTCAAGCTGGAAACCGGGCGGACTCATCAGATTCGAGTTCATTTAAGCCATATTGGTTACCCGGTAGTCGGAGATCCGGTTTATGGTCGGAAGAAGGAGGTAGTGCCAATTGAAGGGCAGGCATTACATGCAGCTGTTTTAGGATTTATTCATCCCCGGACCGGAGATTATCTGGAATTTCGTACCGAACTACCTTCAGCGGTCCAACAAGCTTTAGAATGGTGCCGTAAACATTAACCCTAAAACATTAAAATAGGTAGAGGTAAACGCATATTGTTTACCCCTACCTATTTCAATGTTTCGAGTAAAAAGGTGTTAAAATATCATTATAGTTAGGTTTGACAGCAAGTAAAGAATAGTTCAATACTCCAGCCGGAACATTGATGCTAACCTGTTCTCCGGGTTTTTTCATCAGTAGCTTCCGTCCTACCGGTGAAAGGAAAGAGACGTTGGTGAATTCTTTGATCCCATTGAACGGAGTAACAATTTTATAGTTGAGAACCTGATTGGTAGTTAAATCACTCAATTCAACGGAACTCCCGATTATTACGCAAGGCAAAGCTTCATCAGTTACCAGATCACCCCCAACTAACTCTTCTAGCTTGATAATATAATTGCGTAATAAATCAGCGATTTCATTCTTTTCCTTTGAAGGATTCGGGTACAGATCTTCAAGGAATTCCTGATAACTTTCTTCAACGTCTACCAAGTGTTTGCTCAAAGCCATCTTTAACTCTACTTGATTCACAATATCACCACCCATACATTTAATGGTAAAAACACTTAAAAAAGCAATGAGACACTCTGTGGTTCTGTACCACAGAATGCCTCTTATTATTAAGATAACACATAAACTAATGATTGTCAATAATGGATGTGGTTACCATTTTATAGTTATTTTTAAATTTAATGTATATCTTCATTAAGCAAAAAATAAAAAAGAGACCCAAGCAACCTCTGAGTCTCTTTTTTGGAGGACTAACTATTGCGGACTGTAGGCCGGACCATATCCAGTAAACCGAGAACTACATGTGCTAATCCAAAACCAAGGATACCAGCTCCCCATTTTTTCTTCAGCGTCATTGCTCCCAAACCAGATACTGTGGCACCCAAACCAGTAACGATCCAGCTAGTAGTGTTTGCCCTTACTTTCAAGGTTAAACGACCTCCTAGAACTATTATTTCTAAATCACGCTTAAGTAAAACATCACTAATATTGGAAATTGATTAACCTTTGATTGCTCCGGCACTCACACCTTTAACAATATACTTTTGCATCATCAGATAAAAGATGACAATCGGTGAGGCTGACAACACCAAAGAAGCCATTGCCAATGAATATTGACGTTTAAAGAGACTGAAAAAACCAAACTGTGCTAACTGTAAGGTTGACTGTTTGGGCAGAATGATCAATGGCAGCAAAAAATCATTCCAGATCCATAACACATCTAAAATTGCTATTGTCGCCGTTAATGGCTTTAAAAGCGGGAAAACAAGATAATAGAAGATCCTGATCCGCGAAGCACCATCAATCGCAGCCGATTCCTCAATCTCAACCGGGATGGTTTTGATAAAGCCATGGTACATAAAGACGGCCATCGGACAGCCAAGACCAATATAAATCGGGATTATTCCCCAGATGTTCTGGAGATTAAATTCCTTGGCAGTCTGCACCAAGGGAATCATAAACGTTTGGAAAGGTACCACCAAAGAGAAGGTGAATAGCAAGTAAATGATCCAACTAAGTTTGGTTTTGGTCCGTGCCAAGATGTATGCTGCCATCGAACTAACTAATATGATTCCTACAGTACTAAAAAACGTAATGATAAAGGTATTGGCCAATACCTTCGGGAAGTTGATTTGATTCCAGGCATTTATATAATTTTGGAAATTCCATGTTTCGGGCAGGGAGATCGGGTTTAAGACAATCTGAGCGTCTGACTTAAACGAGTTTAACAGTACAAATACCGCCGGAAAAATAAAAATGATTGCAAAGACTGCCAGTAATATTTCTAAAATAATCAGTGGTGAGAATCTAAAGGAAGCCGGAATACTGGGGCGGATTTTTGCTTTAAGTTTTGAATATTGGTTGATAATCATAATTCCACTTCCTTTCTTTTCATGAAAAACAGTTGAATACCGGTGACCATCATGATAATCAAGCAGAGAAAGACTGCTTTGGCCGTCGCATAACCATATAAATTATCACGAAAAGCATTATAATAGATATCTAAAACAATTGGTGTTGTGGCATAACCAGGACCACCTTGAGTCAAAGTCATAATAATATCAAACGTCTTCAATGAATTGGCCAAACTGAAAAAGATACAGACCGTAAACGCCGGTAGTAACAGTGGGACCGTAATCTTAACAAACCTTTGCCACCAATTAGCCCCATCAATTGCAGCAACTTCTATAATATGAGCCGGGATCGTCTGTAAGCCAGCCAGATAAATAACCATCAACCAGCCACAACCCTGCCAAACTGTAACCATCAACAATGCATAAGGCGCCAATTGCGGACTGCCCAACCAGACAGCAATTCCCGTAAGTGGCGGTAAGATTAATCTAAAGACAAACGACCAAATAAAGGCGACAATAACCAAACTCAAAACATTGGGGAAGAAGAAGACTGACCGCAGAATGTTTTGCGACCGAATCTTGGTATCCAAAGCGAGTGCAAGCATTAACGCCAACAGATTACTGAAAATCACATTAAAAACCGTAAAAAAGAGGGTGAAACCAACTACCCCGGGAATCAAAGTAGTTTGAAAGTAAGACTCACTTAAAATTTGACGTAGTTGTGTGTCCTCGGTTGCAGTAAGTACGGTTTTCAGATGATAAGTTTGGCCCTTGGAATCCAGCTGATAACAAGTATTCACAAATTTGATCTCCGAAGCGTTCTTTAAATTTTTGAGAAGATAATCTCGAAATTCTTGTTTACTGATTGTTGTTGGCAGATCCTGAAACTCATTATAAAAATACCGCTTTTGAAACCTTGGTAAAAAACGTTCATCACTCCGGAACATCTGGCGGTAATTCTCGAAACCAACAAACTTGATAGCGGAAACTCCTGCTGATTTTAGCAGTTTCTTAATCTGGTTTCTTTCGGAATTAGTCAAGGCCCGGATCTGATTGTTGGACTCAATCCAGTTCTTCAGCCGATAACCGGATCCGTCCTCAGTAAGCACGTAAAACTGCTTTAGATATTGGCGTCCTTGTTTTGATTTGAGTTTTGGCACAATTTCATTTTCAAACTGATCCTGATCTATTGTAAACGGTATTTCAGGGACAATCCCATTCCAATCGGTCAGGGAATAATTGATACCTTGAAGTAATGGCCTGATAAAGAAGAGGGTATAAAGGACAATTGCCGGAAGCAAAAAGAAGCAGAAATTAAAGATTTTTGTCCGTCTGTTTGTTACCACTGTTATCCCCTCCAATAGAGTAAATCCATGAGAGTCAGCAATATGATTCTCATGGATTGTTAAACCTGCTTCATTTAACAGCTTTTCGCCAGGTTTCATCAAAATACTTAATGATCTGTTGTGGTGTCTTGGTCCCAAATAAGTACTCCTGGGCGCCGTTTTTGGTAGCATCTTCCCAAACTGAAACCGGATACATTGAAAATGCCCACGGATTAGTTTTGCCGGAATTGAGGTAGGAAACCAAGTCCTGGAAAGGAGCATCCATACTTTTGACGTCAGCCCCTTTAAAGGTCGGGACTAATTTACACTTTTCGACCCAAAGCTTAATCGCTTGCGGAGTACTAAGCCACTCCAGGAAGAGTTTGGCTGCTTTCTGCTTTTCCGGACTTGCTGTTGCTGATAATGCCAAAGTTGAGTCAACATCAGCAAAGAGTTTGGTATCTTTCGGATTATCGTTACACGGGAATGGGATAAAGCCGCAATTTAATTTGGGATTGGTCTCAATCGCTGCGCCATATGACCAAAGGCCTTGGACCATCATTGCCGCTTCACCCTTGGCAAAGGCAGCCTGTTGCTCGTTCCAGTCATACTCGGCAGCATTTGGATGGGAATTAGCCTTATAAAAATCTAACAGTCTAAAGACTTGCCGAACGTCTACCGGATCGGCAAATGAAGCCTTCCCGGAATTCATCGCCTCAATCCAGGGGAGTACTTTTTCACCGGCTAAAGTGGTATGGACCATTGATAAGAAATGGCCGACCGACCAATTAACTTTGAACATGGAGGCAAACGGAATGACCTTATTCTGCTTCAAAACCGTACAGACATTTTGAAGTTCTTTAAAGGTTGTCGGTGGTTTAAGTCCATATTTATTAAAGATATCTTTGTTATAAATAATGCCAATTCCGGCAACATCCATTGGTAACGCATACACTTTTCCCCGATAAGTAACCGCGGTTTTCGTACTGTTAACCACTTTGGCGATTACCGCTTCTTTAGTTAAGTCCTGTAACCAACCGGCTTTGGCAAACTCAAATACCGCTGCGTAAGACTGCAATTGAATAATATCCGGAGCCTGCCCGCTGGCCATCCGCGACCTTAACACCGCCATACTGTCATTTGGAATCATCTCTAAGTCAATAACAATATTGGGATTTAACTTGGTGAATTCTGTTGTCATCTCTTTTAATTGATTACTGATCTCTTGTTTATAAAAGAAGAAATTTAACCTGATTGGCGCTACAGCCAAAATCGTGTTACTAATCAGCAAACCAATCAGCAACGTCAACAGACTCCATGAAACCAATTTACCTCTGAACATTTCAACCCCTCCCAATGATTACTCGGTAAAACTACTCTCGAAAGTTATTGATTTATCACCCCCGTAATTTAGTTGTTTTTAAAGATCAGAGACAATGGTAAAGTATTACCTTCTACTAAAACGCAGCCAATTTTGCAAAAATTTAATAAAATGTTCAGTTATTTGCAATATACATATTCTTACCATTTTTATTTGTTGCTTGATTTAGTTAAATTTTTCTACAAATGCGTATAATATAATGACTTCAAACCGCTTATTATTTTGTAAATTGGCTTATAGTTTTACGGCAAATTCCCGATATATTATGTGAAATTATAAATATAACGGAGGAGCACTTGATGATCAAAAAGTTCTTAGCCGACGAATGGCGAATTATCGAAGAAGGATTTAACCCCGAGACTAACCGGTTCTCAGAAAGTATCTTCAGTCTTGGCAATGAACATATGGGGCTAAGAGGCTTTTTTGAGGAACAATACTCTGGTGACAGCCTCCACGGCATATATCTGGCGGGAGTATATTATCCCGACAAAACCAGAGTTGGCTGGTGGAAGATCGGTTATCCCGAATTCTTTGCCAAAGTAATCAATTCGACCAATTGGATCGGAATCAATATTGAGATCAATGATCAAACGGTCGATCTTGCCAAAATCAGTTTTAAAGATTTCCGCCGAGAGTTAAACATGAAAGAAGGATGCTTAACTCGCTCTTTCACCATGATCAACGATAATAACCATGAAACTGCCTTCAAATTTACCCGGTTTGTCAGTATGGCAGATCCCCACCTTGCGTTAATTAAGGTTGAAGTAACGCCAATTAACCATCACGTAAAACTCCGATTTGAACCGTATTTAAATGGTGATGTCGTCAATGAAGATGCCAATTATGGCGAGAAATTTTGGGAAGCGATCACCAGAGAATCTGATTCGAAAGTTACCAGCTTAACCATGGCTACCAAAAAGACCGATTTTCTGGTAACTACGGCAATGAGCATTGAGTTACGCAGTAACGGCCAGATTATTCCCGTAACAAAAACCCCTAATTCCAGAGAGAAATATGTAAGTTATACCGTCGATCTGGAAGTTGAACCCGGTACTACAGTGGAGTTAATTAAGTATATTGCGGTTGGTACTTCGAGAGATTATTCCAGAGATGAATTGTACGAAGCGATAATGACCAAATTGGAAGAAGCAGTTAAGCTTGGTGATCACCATTTATATCAGCAACATTGTGAAGTTTGGGAACAAAAATGGGCGGAATCAGATATCATCATTAAAGGAGATATCTCTGCCCAACAAGGTATTCGCTACAACATCTTTCAATTAAATCAGACCTATTCCGGAAAAGATCCCCGTTTAAACATCGGGCCCAAGGGATTCACCGGAGAAAAATACGGTGGCAGTACCTACTGGGATACAGAAGCTTTCTGTTTTCCGTTCTACCTTTATACCAACGAGGAGGTAGCCCGTAACCTCCTGTTGTATCGTTACTATCATCTGGAACGTGCTAAAGAAAATGCGCAAAAATTAGGCTGCAATGGAGCACTCTATCCAATGGTCACAATGGATGGCCAGGAATGTCATAATGAATGGGAGATTACCTTTGAAGAAATTCACCGTAATGCCGCGATTGCCTATGCCATTTATAATTACACCAATTATACCGGTAATAAAGATTATCTGTACAACGAAGGGCTCGAGGTTCTAGTCGAAATCAGCCGTTATTGGGCCAGCCGGGTAACCTACCATCCTAAAAAAGATCAATATCTGATCTTAGGAGTAACTGGGCCCAATGAATATGAAAACAATGTCAACAACAACTGGTATACTAACTTTATGGCAGCCTGGACTCTGGAGTACACTCTTGATTCCCTGGCCGAACTCAAAGTTATGGATGGGCGCCAATATCAAAACTTAAAAAATATTACACGTTTTGAAGAGATCGAACTGATCCACTGGCAAAATATCTACTCAAAGATGTATCTCCCAACCAGTGAAGAATTGCAGATCTTTATTCAAAATGATGGCTATTTAGATAAGGAATTACTTAACGTCGAAGATCTGGACCCCAATGAATTGCCACTCAATAAACACTGGTCATGGGACCGGATCTTGCGTTCCTGTTTCATTAAGCAAGCCGATGTTATTCAAGGGATCTATTTCTTTCCGAGACATTTTGATTTGGAGACTCAAAGACGTAATTTTGATTTTTATGAACCCAAAACGGTCCATGAGTCATCTTTATCGCCAAGTATTCATTCGATTGTCGCCAGCCGCATCGGTTACCACGAAAAAGCCTATGAATTATACTTACGGACTGCCCGGCTCGATCTTGATAATTACAATGACGATACTGACGATGGGATCCATCTGACCAGCATGGCGGGGACCTGGTCAGTAATCGTACAGGGTTTTGCCGGTGTAAGTATTGATGATGGCCAGTTAACATTCCGGCCATATTTACCGGAACAATGGGAGGAATACTCGTTTAAAATCACTTTCCGGGGCCGACGTTTAAAAATAACTGTTGCCAAAGATCTGATGCTGGTTGAGCAGCTCAGTGGCACGCCACTGACATTTTATGTGTTTGATAAGGAATATAATTCAACAGTTGATAACCCGGTAAATCTCAAGCTAAACACCACAAGCAAGGTGAAACTATGAACAAACGGTGGCAAGCTGTAATCTTTGATTTAGATGGCGTCTTAACTGACACTGCCGAATATCACTTTCGCGCCTGGAAAAAGATCGCCGATGCGGAAGGTATTTATTTTGATTCACTCATCAATGAACGTCTCAAAGGAATTGACCGAATTAATTCCTTAGAGATCATCTTGGAAAATGCTCGGCGTCAATATAGCAGTGCCGAGAAAGAACAGTTACTTCATACTAAAAATGAGCACTATCTAAACTTAATTAGTAAAATGACTCCATCTGATTTGTTACCTGGCGCACTTGAAACCTTAACCGCTTTAAAGGAATTAGGCTTCAAGCTTGGGCTCGCTTCAGTCAGTAAAAATGCGGGGACAGTAATTACTAGACTACAGATCACGGATTATTTTGACTATATCGCTGATGCCGCCCAGATCAAGCGTGGCAAACCGGATCCGGAAATCTTTTTAACCGTCGCCACCCATTTAGAGATCGAGCCGGCCAAATGCATTGGCGTCGAAGATTCAATTGCCGGGATCAAAGCAATCAAAGCCGCTGGGATGTTGGCAGTCGGTGTTGGGAAACCCGAGATCCTCAATGAAGCCGATCTGGTGATCGCTGATTTGCGGGAGTTTATGAAAGTAGTGGAGTAGTGGAATGTTGAAAAGGCTCTTACTACTTTAAATTCAGAAGAATTCCTTTACTGTTTAAATCTTCTTCTCATATTTGAACCAGGGATCGAAAGTTCTTCCCGATATTTTGCTACCGTCCGGCGCGCAATCTTTATTCCTTGTTCCGCAAATAACTCCACTAATCTCTGGTCACTAAGTGGTGCATGAAGATCCTCATTGTCAATCATCAGTCTTAATCTTTCTTTAATTACTTTTGCTGCCAGGTCATCACCACTAACACTATTTAAAGAACTGCTGAAAAAATACTTAAACGGATAAACGCCACTGGGAGTATCGAGATATTTACCGGCGATCGCCCGGCTAACAGTCGACCCATGTAGACCGGTCGATATTGCAACTTCTTTTAAAGTCAGAGGTTTTAAAAATAGGCTTCCATGTTCAAAGAAATCATATTGTAACTTGAGCAACGCTTTAACAACTTTGATTAAGGTTATTTTCCGTTGTTCGATATTTTTAAGCAGTTGAATCGCTTGCTGTTGTTTGGTCTTAATGAACTGCAAAGTATCTCTGTCAATTGCTCCTAAAGTTTTAAGATTTAGATATGCAGGATTAATCCGTACTTTAGTATTCGATGGTTCATTGATTAAGATATTATAATCATTATTGGTTTTAACGACAGTAACATCGGGGACGATTATCCGGTTATATTTATTACCGCCAAATTTACTACCTGGTTTCGGGTCAAGAGTACAAATCAGATCAAGTGCCGCCTGGAGTTCGGTTAATGTAATTCCTAAATGTGAAGTAACTTTAGTAAATCTACCGACAGCAACATCTGAAAGATGATTATTGACAACAATCATTGCTAAATCGATGACCTCGCCCGGAAATTTCTGGAGCAAAATATCTCGGCCATATTTTAGTTGTAGCCATAGACACTCGGTTAAGTTTCGGGCTCCAACGCCAAAAGGTTCGAATGACTGAATCAACTGTAGTATCTTATCGGCCATCGTAATGGAAGTATCAAAACGCTTGGCGACTTCAGTGAGCTCAATCTGTAAATACCCATTGTCATCAAGATTGCCAATCAAGAATTCGCCTATCTGTAACTCGAGCTCAGTAAGATGGTTTAGGTGAAGGTCAACCAATAAATACTCTTGAAGGGTAAGGGTCTGACGGGTTAAATTTTCAATGGCATTAACTTCGACATCGGAGGAATGTATTTCGAATAGGGGATGATTATCCAGTTGGTAGTCTAGGTCATCGACTGAAATCGAAGCGACTGATTTCTCAATCATATTTGGGATTTCAATTTCGTTATCAAGATCATTTTCAGAAATTTCTTCAAGGATAAAATTTTCGATCAGTTGTTGGTTGATGAATGATTCGAGTTCGTTGAAAGACAAATCATGGAACGAAGAGCATGTCGATCTGAGTCCGGAACTGTATCGAAAGATCAGTAATGAAATAAAGCAGAGCACGACCATTGATTCGATTGTACTAGGAGGAATCGGGGAACCTACCTGTAGCAATCTAATCGAGACTGTAATTAAAGACCATAGTAATCTCCATTTAACATTAACCACTAACGGTATAACATTGTCTGATTCACTAAAGGAGCATATAATTAATGGAATTAATATCCTCATCATATCAATTGACGGACTTTACGATAACTTTGCGAAAATTAGGGGGACTAACTTAGAAGGAGTACTTGAAAACATAAGACAGTTAAATCAATTAAAAAAAGAGTATAATCATAAAGACAATTCACTAACAATAGGGATTCAATTTGTAATGAGTAAAGACAATATCAGCGATCTTTTTGAGCTGATCGATTTAGCCAGTGATTTACAAGTTAATCGGTTGATCCTTTCAAATTTACTGCCTCAGACCCAAGAAAATGCTTCCAAAATACTGTACCAAAAATATAATAATCACGAAATGAGACAATTGATTAATAAAGCTTCAAATTACGCTCTGCGGAAAGGGATAACACTTACAATCCCGAATTATGAATTAAAAACCGAACGAAGATGTGATTTTATCGAAAACAACTCAATGGTAATAACCGCTTCAGGAGATGTAACCCCTTGTTATCGACTTTCACATTCATATCAAGAATATGTCTTTGGGCGTAAAAAGAGAGTCGATAAATATTCTTTCGGCAATCTTAACCAGCAAAGTTTAAAAGAGATCTGGGAAAATAGTAATTATGTTAATTTCAGGAATACGGTCTTTAGTAATCGTTATCCTTCATGTATTGATTGTGACTATGTAGACGGCTGTGATTTGGTCAATGATACAACTACTGACTGCTATGCAGGGACTCCATCTTGCGCTGACTGTCTATGGGCACGTAAGTTTACACTCTGTCCTTAATTTAAATATATAAAGTACTAATTTGAGTTTTAAAAAACTAATAATGGGGTGATCAGGATGAAAGTAAAAGTACGGCTGTTTGCGACTTTAAGAGAGGGGCGAAGTAGAGAATCAGAGTTGGAAGTGCCAGAAGCCACTACTGTCTTAGATATTATTAATGCTCTTAATATTCCGGAAGAAGAGGTTGCTTTACTGTTAATCAACGGAAGGGATGGAAAACTAACCTCAACTTTAACCGAAGGAGATACTGTCTCGCTATTCCCTCCCGTAGGAGGAGGTTGATTTACAGATGGAACGCAGATACTTAAAGAATATGAAAATGCTTTCTGAGGATGATATTCTCAAACTCAAAGGCTCCAAAGTTTCTGTTGTCGGTTGCGGTGGATTAGGCGGTTACGTTATTGAAATGTTGGCAAGAATTGGCGTAGGAAAAATCACTGCCATCGATGGGGATGTCTTTGACGAAACCAATCTTAACCGACAATTATTTTCGCATACCGACAACCTGGGAAAGAGTAAAGCAGAAAGCGCTAAAACAAGAATAAATCTTGTTAATCCCTTAGTTGAAATTGAAGCATTCCAAGAAAAAATTACCTCGGAAAATGGAAATACTCTTTTAAAAAATCATCATGTTATTGTTGATGCCGTTGATAATATAGCTACGCGCTTACTACTGCAACAAATAGCTGCGGAACTTAATATTCCATTAGTCCATGGTGCTATTGCAGGATGGTATGGTCAAGTAACTACAATTTTTCCTGAGGATCAAACCCTAAATCAACTCTACCCGAAAAAAATTAACAAAGGAATCGAATCAGAATTAGGCAATCCGTCGTTTACCCCAGCATTAGTTGCTGCTATCGAGGTTGCCGAAACTGTAAAAATCCTTTTACAAAAGAAAGATTTACTAAGGCGTAAAGTTTTGAAGATCGATCTCTTATCCCAAGAATATATTATAATTGATTTGATTTAGTATTTATTTTTCTTGAGATTCTCTTTTCTAAATTTATAATAAACTTTATAATAATGAATGTTTCAGAATTAGTTATTGACTCCCAAACTAACTAATGGTATAATTTCTTCGTAATCAAGAAGAAGCCATCCGCTTCTCACCTAATGCCACAGGTTTTAGGTTAATAATAACTGATGTTTTTTTAGCATTGGATTATTAGCGGGTGGAAGACCCGTTTTTTTGTTTTCTGGGTTTAATTTTAGGGGGTGACTGTCTATTAGTAACGAGTTGCGAGTGAATGAGGAGATCCGCGCCAAGGAAATCCGTGTTGTCAGTGTTGAAGGGGAACAGTTAGGCATAATGTCTGTCAAAGATGCGCTTCGTCTGGCTCAAGAAAAAGAACTGGATTTGGTCGAAGTGGCGCCTAATGCCAAACCACCAGTTTGTCGCATTATGGATTACGGGAAATACCGTTATGAGCAGAGCAAAAGAGAACGGGAAGCCCGGAAAAAACAACGTATTATTGAAATTAAAGAGATCCGCATGACTCCAAAGATTGAAGCTCATGACTTTCAGGTTAAAGTCAAAGCAGCACAGAAGTTTTTAAAAGATGGCGATAAAGTCAAAGCCATAATCAGATTCCGTGGGCGCGAGATCGTACATGCCGAACTAGGAAAAAATCTGCTCATGCAACTTTATGAGAATGTCAGTGATCTGGCTGTTTTAGAACGGGAACCCAAAATTGAAGGAAAAAATATGATTATGATCTTATCAGCTAAGTCCGAATAGAGAGGAGCAATAATTATGCCAAAAATGAAAACACATAAAGGTGCTGCGAAACGGTTCAAAATAACCGGAAGTGGTAAAATCAAACGAAGCCATGCTTTCAAGCGTCATATTCTGGAATCAAAAACCGCTAAACGTAAACGTACATTAAGAAAAGCCGATCTCGTCAATGCTGGCGAAATGAGACGCGTTAAACGGATGTTATGTATTTAATTTGATAATTGAATTGATAAAGGAGGAGATTTTAAATGCCAAGAGTAAAAGGTGGATTTACCAGCCGCCATCGTCATAAAAAAATTCTTAAACTGGCTAAAGGTTATCGTGGTTCAAAAAGTCGTCTTTTTAGAGTAGCCAACAACCAAGTTTTAAAATCTTTAGCTTATGCTTTCAGAGACCGTCGTGCAAAAAAACGTGATTTCAGAAAACTTTGGATTACCAGAATCAATGCTGCTGCCAGAATGAACGGGATGTCTTACAGTACTTTCATCAGTGGCTTAAAGAAAGCCGGTGTTCAGGTCAACCGTAAAGTTTTAGCTGATTTAGCTGTTCAAGACAGTCAAGCATTCAAAGAATTAGTTGGGGTAGCAAAAGCATCTAAATAATTTAAAATATAAAAACAAAAGCCTTCAAACACAATGAAGGCTTTTTTTCAATCTTAAACTTCCTTAAACTTCAATTTTTATAACGATAATTTACCTTTGAATAATTCTCCCGATTTACCGATAGCCCGCTCAATTAATTCCTGATGTTCGATCCCTGGTTCTAAAAATTTAATTCCTACCGAAAATTGATTGTTTAGTTTATTTTGACTACTGCGTTTTACGACTCCAACCAGGGAAATAGGATTATCATCCAAGGTAAATTCAATCAGCAAAGTCATCCCAACCGGCAGTTTTAAATCGGTAAGTAACAAAATACCGCCTTTCCCTAGGTCAAGCGATTCACCGAGACCGACTTTATCAGCCAGATGGCTTAATTGTTGGTCCTTAAAACTTAATACCCGATAGACAATCGGTACCGTTAAGGGAACCCTTGATCCACCACGCCGGTCACTGCTGGATAATACTTTGGGAGTTTCCACCGTCACTTTTAAGTTGCTTTGACTACGTGACAAGATTTTACTTTTAAAATTAAAGATCCCATCAGAACGTCCCGTATGAATCGTGATTAATTTTCCCGTCCGAAACAGATTAAAATATGGCGCTGCATTTTCATTAAAGCGCAATATCATTTTTTCATTGTTTCGCTCTTCAACGCTTGCTAAAAAAGATAACTGCTCTGACTGACCATTATCACCAGTAGTTTTTGCAATTGTAATCTCCACACTTTGTTGTGGCATGAACAGTCTTGCAACATCGGATGGATTTAGTCGGATATAAGTTCCTCCCAAGCTAAATACCTTCTTTCAAGAGACTAACTTAACTAATGATAGACATAGCTATATTATTTATTCGGCAAAATACTACAAAATCCTACTTACTATAAGCAATATATGGAAATATTAATTATATTTAATCTTTTGAAGGTTAAAACTAAATTAACAGATAACCTCAACCACATAAATATGGTATAATATTACGGTAATTTATATGGGCACTTTATTTTCTCAAAAACGTTATTATTAATTAATTTAATCTTCTCTCTCTTCATTTTAGTTGATATAAAATATATTATAGAGGTGGATCCATGTTAAAAAAGCTTAGTGAGTTATGGGATACTAATTTAAGGGAAGTAAAAAGATTACGCCAGCGAATTCAGACCATAAACGCCCTGGAACCGGAGTTTAAAAAATTATCAGATGACGAACTGCGCGCCAAGACTGCTTATTTTAAAGAGCGCTTGGCAAACGGCGAAACTCTTGATGATCTTCTTCCTGAAGCATTTGCTACGGTCCGTGAAGCTGCTTCGCGGGTTTTAAATCAACGCCATTACGATGTACAATTGATGGGTGGAATTGTTTTACACGAAGGTAAAATTGCCGAAATGAAAACCGGTGAAGGAAAGACCCTGGTCGCTACCTTACCGGTATACTTAAATGCGCTGACTGGAAAAGGAGTCCATGTTGTTACCGTCAACGACTATTTGGCAAAACGTGATAGCGAATGGATGGGGAAGATTTACCGTTTTCTGGGGCTCTCCGTAGGAGTGATTTTACACCATCTCAATGCTGAAGAACGGCGGATCGCCTATAACTCTGATATTACCTATGGCACCAACAACGAATTTGGATTTGATTATTTAAGAGACAATATGGCGTTTGAAGTATCAGATATGGTACAACGTGAACTAAATTATGCAATCGTCGACGAGGTTGACAGTATCTTAATCGATGAGGCCAGGACACCGTTGATCATCTCCGGACAAGCGGAAGAATCAAACGAGCTATATTATCAGTTTGCCAAGATTGTGCCTAAACTTAAAAACGGCGAAGACTACACTGTTGACGAAAAAGCAAGGACTGTTGCAATTACAGAGTCCGGTGTCGCAGCAGTTGAAAAAGCACTTCATATTGATAACCTCTATGATGATGATAATACTGAATTAGTCCATCACCTGCAACAGGCGCTAAAAGCTAAAGAATTAATGAAACGCGATCGGGATTACGTTGTTAAGGACGGTCAAGTCATAATCGTTGATGAATTCACCGGCAGGCTGATGTTTGGCCGCCGCTACAGTGATGGTTTACACCAAGCAATTGAAGCCAAAGAAGGAGTAAAAATTGAGCGCGAAAGTCAGACTTTAGCGACAATCACCTTCCAAAACTATTTCCGAATGTATAACAAATTGGCCGGGATGACAGGTACTGCAGAAACTGAAGAACCGGAATTCCGTAAAATCTATAACCTGCCTGTTGTTGTTATTCCAACCAATCTTGAGATGATCAGAATCGACTACCCTGATGTCGTTTACAAGACGGAATCCGGTAAGTTCAAAGCGGTTGTTGATGAGATTATTGAAGTTCATAAAACCGGCCGTCCGATCTTGGTAGGGACAATTTCGATTGAAAAATCCGAATTGTTGAGTAGTATGTTAAAACGGCATGGTATCCAACATCAGGTCTTAAATGCCAAATACCATGAGAAAGAAGCTGAAATCATCGCCCAAGCAGGTAGATATGGCAGTGTTACGATTGCTACCAATATGGCCGGTCGTGGTACTGATATTATTCTCGGTGGTAATGCCGAATTTTTAGCCAAGAGTATCTTGCAGTCCCGTGGAATCAATCCTGCTGAAGCAACTCCTGAAGAATACCATCTGGCATTAAAGGAAGCTAAGCAAATCACCGAAGCGGAACATGAAAAGGTTGTAGCACTTGGTGGTCTACACATCATTGGTACCGAACGCCATGAAAGCCGCCGGATTGATAATCAGTTACGGGGCCGCGCCGGCCGTCAGGGCGACCCGGGCTCATCCCGGTTCTTTGTTGCAATGGAAGATGATTTGATGCGGCTCTTTGGCGGAGAGATGATCTCCGGAATGATGGAGCGCCTTGGTTGGTCAGAGGATATGCCGATTGAGCATAATATGATTGCCAAAAGGATCGAAAAAGCCCAGCAACGGGTTGAAAGTCGCAATTTCGAAATCAGAAAGCATGTTTTAGAATACGATGACGTTTTAAATAAACAGCGTGAAATCATTTACGAACTCCGTAAAAAATTACTCTTTGGCGAAGATATCCATCAAAAAGTTTTAACGATGTTCGAAGAAACTACCGATATGCTGCTCGACTATTATGCCAATGAAAAAGTAATTCCCGAAGAGTGGGATTTAACAGGCTTGTTACAGGCTATTGAGACAACTTTGTTACCTCACGAAACTTTAACTGTTGCCAAGTTGGAAAAGTTAAACCATCAGGAGATGCGCGAATTAATACTTTCAAGAGCCTTACAGCATTATCAGGCAAAAGAAGAAGCTGTAGGCGCAGAAAGATTAAGACAGTTTGAACGTTTTATAATGTTAAGGACGATCGATACTAAATGGATGGACCATCTGCAAGCAATGGATGATTTAAAAGAGGGTATTGGTCTTAGAGCATATGGACATAACGATCCTTTAGTCGCCTATAAGATTGAAGCTTACCAAATGTTTAAAGAGATGCGTGACTCAATCAATGAAGAAGTAATCAGAGAATTAGCCAAAATCAGGGTTGTCACCGCTGAAGAAAATCTAGTTCACCGTCCGCGCATCAAAAATATCACAACCAATCTTAATGAAGATGGCACACCCAATGTTCAACAGCGGGTCGTCGGTAAGAAAGTCGGTCGCAATGAAGAATGTCCCTGCGGCAGCGGGAAGAAATATAAAAAATGCTGTGGTCAAAATTGATTTGTTTAAATTAAGAAATTATCATAATTACAGTTTTGCTATTATTGTTAAGGGGTGAATGTTAATGATCGAAGTTAGTGAATTACGAAACTTGTTAAATGACTTACGAAAAAGATTAACTGAATTGAGGGAGTATCTTTGAATTAGATCAAAAACAGGAGCGAATCGAGCTGTTAACTGAGTTATCTACGGCGCCCGATTTTTGGGATGATCCTGCTAATGCTCAAAAAATTCTACAGGAATTAACCGGATTAAAAAATATGACCGACAATGTTACCCGCTTAGATAATCAGATCACCGATTTGCATGGTTTATTAGAGATGGCTGTTGAAGAAGATGAAGAAGATCTGTTGCTGGAAATCAGCAACAGCACCAAAGAGATTAATAAGACCATTAGTGAACTCGAGCTATCAACCATGTTAAACGGTGAATACGACCGAAGCAATGTTTATTTAACAATCCATCCCGGTGCCGGCGGTACCGAATCCCAAGACTGGGCGGATATGTTGTTAAGAATGTATGTCAGATGGGCTGAGAAGAGCGGTTATAAAGTGGAATTCCTGGAATTACAGGATGGGGATGAAGCCGGAATCAAAAGCGCAACTATCTATATTGCGGGTGAAAATGCCTTTGGCTACCTGCGCAGCGAAAAAGGTGTCCACCGTTTGGTGCGGATCTCACCTTTTGATGCTTCGGGGCGTCGCCATACTTCCTTTGCTTCAGTCGATATTGTGCCCGAAATTGAAGATTCTATTGAGATTGAAATTCGACCGGAAGACTTGAAGATTGATACATACCGTTCCGGTGGTGCCGGTGGACAGCATGTTAATAAAACCGAATCGGCAATCCGGATCACACATATTCCAACCGGTATTGTTGTAGCTTGCCAAAATGAACGTTCGCAATTTCAAAACAGAGATCGCGCAATGAAAATGCTCAAAGCTAAATTACACGAATATTACCGTCAACAACAAGAAGCCAAAATGGCTCAGATCAAAGGTGAATATACCGAAATTGCCTGGGGTAACCAAATACGCTCCTATGTATTCTGCCCATATACAATGGTTAAAGATCATCGTACTGAAGCTGAGACCGGCAATGTCCAAGCAGTTATGGATGGCGATCTCAACCCATTTATTGAGGCCTATCTGCGTTCTGATTTAAATCGTAAATAAGGATCAATTATCAATTGAAATACTTCTTTTAAGTAGCATGGAATAAAAAACCTTGGTTATACTAAATATCCAAGGTTTTTTATTATGTTACAAGAGAGGTCTTTGAGTCAAATGAAGAAAAAGGATCCTTATTATTATCGTATTTTATTACTGTTTGGCTTGTTTGGTATCTTATGTATGATAATTACAATTCAATTAATCAATATTCAAATACTTAATTGTAATAAGTATTCAAAGCTGGCAACATCCCAACGCGAAATAAAACTGCTCACAACTGAGCTGCGCGGCAGTTTTTACGACCGAAACAGGACAATTATCCGCGGTACTAAGAAAGCCAGTTTTTTATTGATTAATAATAGCTACAAGATCCTAGATTCATTAACCAAAATCCAACCATATTTCCCTGAGACATTAATTAAAGAATACCAAAGCAATAGTAATACAGCACAATGGATGTACTCAAAACCACTGACACCAAGGCAACTAAATGTAATCAATACCATCCAAAACCCACATTTTACTGTAATTCAGGCGCCTGTTGGCAGAGATCCACATGATTTATTGGCCTGGCATTTACTTGGAGAGGCAAATCCAAACAATTACTCGTCCGGATTAGAACGTACCTTTGATTCATTGCTTCAAAACTCCCGTGACTCTGGCGCAGTAATATCAATTGTCGATGCCTCCAAACGCCATATCACCGGACTACGGCTTCGTATCCAAGAAAACCTTAATAAAAACGGTGTCGTCCTTACTATTGATTCCCGAATTCAAAAAATTGTAGAAACAATTATTGATCAAGAACAGGAATTTGAAGGCGCAGTTGTTATTTTAGATGTTGCTAATGGAGAAATTTTAGCGATGGCCAGTCGCCCAATTATCAATTCAACTAATATTGCTGCCAGTTTAAAATCTTCCAACAGTCCCTTTATTAACCGGGCAGTTACCGCTTATTATCCCGGCTCAATCGTTAAGCTAATCCTGTTAAGTGCCGGACTGGACTCCGGAATAATCCAACCGGACAGTGAAGTTTACGATACCGGTTTCTTTGAAGTTAATAATAAAAAAATATTATGTACCACTTCTAATGGAATGGGACATGGCCAATTTAGCCTGACTGATGCCTTTGCCTATTCCTGCAACCCGGTTTTTCTGGAGATTGCCAGGAGATTAACACCAAAAACCTTTATTGAATACATCAATCGCTTCAAATTAGGGCAAAAATGTAACATTGGTTTAAATGAAGAGTCTAGTGGCAAAGTACCAACAAAACAAACCTTGAGCTTAGGCGAGCAGGCAAATCTGGCTTTAGGTCAGGAACATATCACTGCGACACCGCTGCAAATTGCCTCAATTATTCAAACAATTGCCAATGACGGAGTTAGAATCAATCCAACTTTAGTCAAAGGATATCTTAACAGTCAAGGTAACTATATTCCAACTCAAGAAATCATCAAAGAAAAGGTCATCAATTATCATACTGCAAAGACAATCCAGAAAATGATGGCGGCTGTTACCGGTTACGGCACCGGTACTGAAGCTCAGACCATCATGGGTTCTGCCGGTAAAACCGGAACTGCCCAAACCTCAACATCTCAGACTACACCGCCTTATGCCTGGTTTGCCGGATATGTTCCGCAAAATAACCCTAAATATGCAGGAGTAATCTTCTGTGAAAAAGGAATCTCCGGCGGCAAATCAGCAGCACCAATCTTCAGAAAGATAATGGAAGAAATTAACACTCTGTGAAATAGGCTTTTATGCACATTTGACCGCTTTAATTAAAAAAGACTAGCACTAATATGCATCTCTTTTCATAGTAATATAGTGCTATCAGCACAACGGGTTAATTGATGATTAATAATGGAGGTGAATCAAATCAGTCTAATTTTGTAAAACCAGTGGAGGTGTCAACTTATAGATGGCTATCCCTATTATAGGTCCGGTCTTGGAGATGTTAATTACTGGTTTACATTGTCTTTTTGGATATATTTCTAATAATAACGTCTTTCCACTGCCTTTGTCGGAAGCAGAAGAAAGTGAATTATTAATCCGCCTTGAAGCAGGTGATGAAGAAGCCCGTAACACTTTAATTGAGAGAAATTTAAGATTGGTTGCTCATATTGTTAAAAAATTTGACAGTACCGGTGAAGATGTTGATGATTTAATTTCAATTGGGACCATTGGCTTAATTAAAGGAATTGGAACTTTTAACCGGAACCGCAATACCAGATTGGCTACTTATGCGGCGCGATGTATTGAAAATGAAATTTTGATGCATTTAAGGTCGATCAAGAAAAACCGCAATGATCTGATGCTTTATGATCCGATTGGTTCAGATAAAGATGGTAATGAAATAACATTGTTGGATATTCTCGATACCGGTTCCGAGATCGTTGCCGAAGAAGTCGAGACCTTACTGGAAGAAGAAAAACTGAAAGAGCGCATCAAATATCTTAATAAAAGAGAACGCAAAGTTATTGAACTTCGTTATGGATTGATTGATGGCATCAATAAAACACAACGCGAAATCTCCAAAATGCTTGGAATATCTAGGTCGTATGTATCCAGAATCGAAAAAAAAGCCCTTCGTAAGCTTTTCTCCGAATTAAATTCCTTAAACGACAACAATTCAAACTAATTAATCCATCAACATCAAACAAATCCTAAAAATAACAAAAAATTAATATTGTATTTTCATATTTGTAATATATTATTCGATAATAGCAGTAAATAAAAGATATTTACGAAATTTAATCATTTTTTTGCCAAAAATGGCTTTTACATTTTAGCAATAACCCGTTATAATAAAAATATAGTTTCTTCATTGTGCGGGAACATTTGTTAAATGGAGAAACTCAAAACCTTTCAGAGCATTTGCCTGACGCTGGCGCCGGTGGACAAGTAAATGCTCAAACCCAAATTAGATAAAGCCGGCAATCTAATTTGGGCTTCATTTCTAAGTTTTAGTTTTATTTCTTTGGAATAACCACCTTGAAAAAGGTGGTTATTTTTTTGTCCGACAATATTGACAGTTACTATTAAACCAGTGTATAATTTGTTAAATCAGTGTTAACCCTTCATTTATATTTGAAATAAATGCAAGGGTTTTTATAATGAAACCAAATATTTTTATTGGTAATACCAAAATCTCATTTGTGATGCTAGAGTTCGTTAAGGAGGATCTTTGATGAGTGAAGGATTATTTCGAAAAACAATTGGAAACCTCATTGATGATTGGGCTGCAATTCATCCCGACAGAGATTGTTTAGTATACCACGATCGGGGATTACGCTTAAGTTACAAAGATTTTCAACAAGAATGCAATCAAGTTGCGAAAGCATTTATGGCATTGGGACTTGGCAAGGGAAATCACATTGCCATCTGGTCAACTAACTATCCCGAATGGGTTATTACCCAATTTGCCACCGGCAAAATGGGCGCTCCAATGGTTACGGTTAATACCGCTTATCGGGTCTATGAATTAGAATACTTATTAAAGCAATCTGACTCAACTACGCTAATTTTAATGCAAGGATTCAAAGATGTTGACTATGTTGAGACAATTTATCAAATCTGTCCTGAACTTAAAGAATGTGAACCAGGCCAATTAAAGTCTGAACGGCTTCCGCTCTTAAAGAACGTTATCTTTCTGGGAGAGAAAAAATATCCCGGAATGTTTACCTGGGAAGAATTTAAGGCGCTGGGTAATAAAATCACTGATCAAGAATTAATCGAACGCCAAAAATCAGTACAGTTAGACGATGTTACTTGTATCATGTACACTTCAGGAACTACCGGTTTCCCCAAGGGAGTAATGTTAACCCATTTAAACTTGGTAGCTGACGCTTATTATATTGCTGAATGTATGAAATTGACTCCCGAAGACCGGATGTGCATCCCAGTCCCATTCTTTCACTGTTTCGGATGTGTACTTGGGACGTTAGCCTGTGTCAGCCACGGTGGCACAATGGTTCCGATTGAATCCTTCAATCCAGTACGGGTTTTAGAAGCAGTAGAACAAGAACGCTGTACCGTACTCCACGGAGTACCAACAATGTTTATCTCTGAACTACAGGTTTTGGAAGAGAAACATTTTGATACCAGCTCATTACGGACAGGAATTATGGCCGGTTCACCTTGTCCGATTGAAATCATGAAACAAGTAGTTGAAAAGATGGGGGCCCGTGAGCTTACGATCGCTTACGGTTTAACCGAATCATCTCCGGTTATGTCGCAGACCAGAACCGATGACCCGATCGAATTACGGGTGTCAACTGTTGGGCGCGCGCTTCCCAATGTCGAGATTAAAATCGTTGATCCCAATACCGGTGAAACCGTTCCCTATGGAGTTCCGGGTGAGATCTGTACCAGAGGCTTTTTAGTAATGAAAGGGTATTATAAGATGCCGGAAGCAACTGCTGAAGCAATTGACAAAGACGGCTGGCTCCACTCCGGCGATCTCGGCACGATGGACGAAAATGGCTATTTAAAAATTACCGGACGGGTTAAAGATATGATTATCAGAGGCGGAGAGAATATCTATCCCCGTGAGTTGGAAGAGTTCCTATACACCCATCCTAAAGTTCGGGATGTACAAGTAGTCGGAGTTCCGGATATTAAATACGGTGAAGAAGTTGCTGCCTGTATCATCCTCAAAGAGGGTGAAACCGCTACTGAAGAAGAATTTCGGGAATATATGCTGGACCGGATTTCAAAATTCAAACATCCACGGTATATTTTATTTATGAACGAATATCCAATAACTGCCAGCGGCAAGATTCAAAAATACAAATTACGCCAGCAATTGGTTGAACTTTTAAATCTCCAAGCTGCTGAAGAAGTCGAAACCGCATAATGGAAAAAATAAAGATTAATTAAATTAATTATTAGGACGACTCAAATTTGGGTCGTTTTAATTTTTGAATACTATTTATAATTTTTTATGTGCAATTTGTCAGAAATATAAAAAATAAAGCTTTTGATTAATATTTGAGACGAATAATCCAAAACTAATTCTTATTTAAAAATATAATAAATATTTTGGGTCGTATAATACATATTATGTTAAGTATAATTGAAAATTATAATCCCAGACTTGTCAATTATTCAAATCTAAGTTAATATTTAATAGTAAATAATTCTTCTACCATTTAAAATAATAGATTTAAATGATTGGAGTTATAGTTAATTATGAAAGTTTGTCCCAACTGTAACCACTCAAATCAAGATTTTGATATTACCTGTAATAACTGTGGCGCAAAACTCGATAATCCGGGCAATATTCCTAATAATTCACTCTATAATTATAATGAATATAATTATTATAATGATGAACAGAAAACCAATACATTGGCAATAATATCACTTGTTTTAGCCATATTAGCTATACTGTTTAACTGTTGCTGCTGTATTGGGCAAATCTTTGCAATAATTGCAATTATTTTGGGCTTTATTGCACGAAAACGAATTCAGGAAGCAAACGGACGTGAAAAAGGTGATAATTTAGCTTTAGCAGGTATCATTATCGGATTTATCGCATTATTCATGTCAATATTTCTCATCGTCTTTAGTATGTTTAATGAAACTGGAAAGTTATTTTGGGACAGCTTCTGGGAAGGTTTAAAAGAAGGCATAAAAGAAGAGATATAAATGATTAATACTAAACCGGCAAAAAACAGATATAATAGTCATGACGAGCCAATCATTAATATCTTAATTTTGATATTATGTATAACTCCTCTGCTGATCTCGTTTTTCCTGACAACAGATGGTCAGACTATCACTTACCGGATACCTTTTCCGTTAACCAAATTCGGTATACCTTGCTGGTTTAAGATGATCACTGGCTATAACTGCCCAACTTGCGGTATGACCAGATGTTTTGTATATTTGAGTAATTTTAACCTCAATGGTGCCCTTATAATGAACCCCGCCGGCGTTTTACTCTACTTCTTCTTATTATTACAAATTCCTTACCGTTTATTACTAATAACAAACATAAAGATTCCAAAACGATTTCTATTGATCAAAGTTGGGTACTGCTTTCTGATTATTATCGGACTAATTGCTTTACTAAGATTTATCAAGCAGTTTATATAATTTATTTTCCAACATTTCTGAAAATCGTTCAAAACTTATTATGACTAAGCCGAATAGAATAACAATTGTCCCAATAAAGAAATGAACACTAACCGTTTCTTTGACAATAACAATTGAAAATAATGTTGCCAAAGGCGGTTTAACAAAATAAATCAGGGAACCGGCGCTGGTATTTATCGATCGCAAACCATAAAAATAACACATATAAGCTAAACCGCTTACAAAGATCCCTAAATATAATATATGAGGGATTATTGCACGATTATTAACGTAGACTGGAACTTCCATAACCCACATTATTGGGATCAGACACAAACTCCCGGCCAAAAACGAAAAAGAAGTCATCACCAGACTATCAATATTTCTCAATGTTAATTGTTTACCAATAACTGTATACAGTGCAAAAAAGATCGCTGACAGTAACACTAAACCGGAACCCAGATCAATCAGGGTTCTCTCCCCCATCTGATCTGCAAACAGAAGAAAAACACCGGTAACACCAATGATCATTCCAATGATCTTATTGGTACTCACCTTTTCTTTTAACATCAACGCGGCAAAAAAGGCTACAAATAAAGGATTACTGGAGAAGATAACTGCTGCATTGGAAGCGCTGGTAAACTTTAATCCGAACTGAATCAAACTCATACTGATCACAATATTGACGATTCCCAGCAAAAACATGCTGAAGATCAAATTAAGATCGATTTTCAAGGCGGTTTTATGCACCCGATAACAGGCTACCGGAAACAAAATCAAACCGCCGATTAAAAACCGGAACAGACTGATCTGCAATGGATGTAACCTGCTTCCGATCAACTTACTGCTAACTTCAAATGTACTGAATAGAATCACTGTAACAATTAAATATAACAGACCTTGATGTTGTTTATTCATCTTCTGAATGTTCCTTCTTTGCAACTTGAAATTTTATCGAATGCAACTCTCCAAAATTGTTCAATTATCACGCGAACATACCCTTTAATGACATTATTTTGTAAGTGCAATTATAACATAAAAACAGAAAATAATTTCACTTTATTTTCTTACACAGATTAATTTTTATCTTCAATCCTCCTACAATTGGCTCATCTAAGTAATTAAGTCAACCCCAAACAACATATACTATTGTTATATTTCTAAAATTTAATGTTTTCAATATCATAACTTTTATTGTATAATAAAAAAAATTTAAAATCAGAAATGGTGGTTGATAAGATGAGTAATCATTTCGTAGATTTTGAGACCAAAAAACTTAATGAATTGACCGAATTGGCCGAACGTTGCAGTTATATCGTTCCCGAACTGTTTAAGAAATATGATGTCAAACGCGGTCTGCGTGATATTGACGGCAAGGGGGTTTTAGTCGGTTTAACAGAGATCGGCGAAGTTCATTCCTATATCATAGATGAAAATGAGATGATTCCGGTTCCCGGAAGATTGATGTATCGCGGTATTGATATCAATCATCTGGTCAATGGTTTTATGGAAGAAAACCGATTCGGATTTGAAGAGATCAGCTATTTACTGCTTTTTGGCAAACTTCCCACCATGACTGAATTAAATGAATTTGAACAGCTGTTGGCGCAATATCGCAGATTACCCGATGACTTTGCCCGTGATATGATTTTAAAAGCTCCGAGTAAAGACATTATGAATGTATTAGCCAGAAGTGTTTTAGCTTTATACAGTTTTGATGATAATGCTGACGATACTTCAATTAGAAACGTATTAAAACAATGCATTCGCTTGATCGCTTGCTTCCCTTCGATTGCAGTCTATGGCTATCAGGCTTATTCGCACTATCATGGTAACAATAGTTTGTTTATTCACAGTCCTAAGCCTGAATTAAGCACTGCTGAAAATGTGCTCCATATGTTAAGGCCAGACAGCAATTACACAGCTCTTGAAGCAACCTTACTGGATTTGGCGCTGGTACTCCATGCCGAACATGGTGGCGGTAATAACTCGTCTTTTGTCACTCATGTTGTTACTTCATCAGGTACTGATACTTATTCCGTAATTGCTGCCGCATTGGGTTCGTTAAAAGGGCCTCGCCATGGTGGTGCTAATATTAAAGTAGTTCAAATGTTTGAAGATATCAAACAAAACGTCAAAGATTGGAACGACGATGAAGAGATTGAAAAATATTTAACTAAGATCCTTAATAAAGAAGCATTTGATCGTTCCGGATTGATCTATGGAATTGGGCATGCCGTATATTCGATCTCTGACCCACGGGCCGTGATCTTCAAAGAATATGTCGAACGCCTTGCTAAAGAAAAAGGACTGGAGCCAGAATATCAGCTCTATGATAAAGTAGAACAGATCGCCCCCAAAATAATCAGTAAAACCAGGAAGATGTATAAAGGTGTCAGCGCCAATGTCGATTTTTATTCCGGTTTTGTATATCGAATGTTAAATATTCCACAAGAACTTTATACTCCAATCTTCGCAATCTCCAGAATTGTCGGTTGGAGCGCCCATCGCATTGAAGAAATAGTCAATTCCGGCAAGATAATCAGGCCAGCATATAAAAGTGTCGCTCCAAAACGTGAGTATCTTAAGTTAAGCGAACGTTAAAAGCTATCGGTTGATAGCTTTTATTTTTGTTCCCATTGGGAAAAAACATTTCAAATTTCTTAACATTGAATAAATTTACTTAAGTTATTTCATCATAGTAGCAGGAGTTCAAAGTTCAATGGTGAATTGATTATCTGACTTTCGTTATATTATCTCGCAAACTTAGAGGGAGGAAATTATGCGTTACGGTTATTTTGATGATGAAAGACAAGAATACGTTATTGAACGTCCGGACACTCCAATGTCCTGGATTAATTATTTAGGGACTGCAGATTATTGTGGGATTATTTCGAACAATGCCAGCGGATATGCTTTTTATAAATCGCCGAAAAGCAAACGAAATTTAAGACTACGGTTTAACAGTATTCCAATGGATCGTCCCGGCAGATATATTTACATCCGTGATGACGTTAATGGTGATTACTGGTCTGCCAGCTGGCAACCGGTTGCTAAAGCAATTGATTCCTATAAGTCAATCTGCCGCCATGGTATGGGTTATACTGTCTTTGAAAGTGAATATAGTGGAATTCGTTCAAACTACCGCGTCTTTGTCCCAATTGACAAACCAATTGAGTTTTGGGAGATTGAACTTGAAAATCTCTCCGATCGTGAACGGGAAATATCTTTATTCACCTATGCTGAATGGTGTTTTTGGAATATGGATCAGGACCTTTCCAACTTTCAATACATTCTCTACACTTGTCGCATGGGATATAACGACGGAATAATTGATTATACTCTGCGTTGGCCTGAAGGTCGGGAAGACCAAGCATTCTTCACATCACTGTTACCGGTTGAAAGTTATGATACCGATCGCGAAGTCTTTATTGGAAATTATCATCATGAAGGCAATCCGGTAGCTGTTGAAAAAGGTCAGTGTCACAATTCAATTGCCATTGGTGGTAACCCCTGCGCCTCATTACATAATAAGCTTAAATTAAAACCTGGTGAAAAAAAGTATGCTTTGTTTATCTTAGGAATCGGAAACGCTGCCAGCCAAGGAAAAGCGATCAAAGAACAATTCCAAACCCGTGAAGCAGTTGCTGCCGAATTTGACAAAGTTAAAGCATATTGGGAAGTCCGTTTAAATAAATATACCTGCTCCACCCCATCAAACTATGTCAATACAATGGTTAATACCTGGAACCAATATCAATGTCACACCACTTTTAATTGGTCACGGTCAGCTTCGTTTAACGAAGCCGGTGGTCGTGATGGTATCGGATATCGGGATACCAACCAGGATATCCTTGGGGTTGTTCATGCGATTCCGGAGCTGGTCCGTAATAAATTGATTACCTTACTGAAAGGACAATTATCCGATGGCTATGCTTTGCATAATTTCCAACCATTAACATTGATACAAGGTGAACACAATATTGTCCCTGAACCGCATATTTACTCGGATGATCATTTGTGGTTATTATTAGCGGTTCCGGCATATATTCGAGAAACCGGTGATTTTGCTTTCTTGAATTTAGTTGTTCCTTATGCTGATAAAGATGAAGCCACTGTTTACGAACACTTAAAAATGGCCTTAGAATTCTCCTGGAGAAAACGGGGGCCACACCATTTACTATTAGGAATGGCTGCTGATTGGAACGACTGTATTAATTTAAAAGGTAAAGGTGAAAGTATCTGGAGCACCTTCCTTTACTTCCGCGGTCTGTCTGAATTTATTGAGCTAGCCAAACGAATCGGACGTCACGAGGATGTAACCCATTATCAAGCCTATCTTGACGAAATTAAATTTAACTTACAACAACATACCTGGGATGGCGAATGGTTCTTGAGGGGCTATTTGGACAGCGGAAAGAAATTAGGCAGTCAAGACAGTGAACAATGCAAGATCTTTATCAACAGTCAAACCTGGGCGGTAGTATCTGGATTTTCAATTGATGAAAAGGGGAAAACCGCCATGGATAGCCTGAATAAATATCTAGCTACTGAACATGGGATTGTGAAAAATTTCCCTGCCTACCGTGATACAGTAAATGAAATCGGAGCGATTACATCTTTCCCGCCGGGACTGAAAGAAAATGCCGGTATTTTCTGCCATGCTAATACATGGGCAGTTATTGCAGAATGTATGTTAGGCCGTGGTGACCGTGCCTTTGAATACTACTTAGCGTTCTTACCGGCTGCTAAAAATGAGCAAGCCGATCATTACACCATGGAGCCTTACGTTTACTCACAATTTATTACCGGTAAAGAACATCCTTATCATTTTGGAAGAGCACGTAATTCGTGGTTAACCGGAACTGCATCCTGGAGTTTTGTAGCGGTTTCTCAATATATCCTTGGAGTAAGATCACACTATGATGGATTAATAATCGATCCCTGTATTCCTTCAGACTGGGATGAATTTACTGTTAATCGGGTTTTCCGTGGCAAAAACTTCAGGATTAAGGTGAAAAATCCTAATCATTGCAATAAAGGCATTACCAAACTTACCATCAACGGCAACTTGGTAAATGGAAACTGTATCCCGTTTGAGATGATGTCAGATGATAATGAAGTTGAAGTTGTTTTAGGATAAATATGTAACTCATCAAAAAGGCTGTTGCAAAGATCATGATCATCTCTTGCCAACAGCCTTGTTTACTCGTATCATCCAAAAAACTTCTTACATCTTCACTCAATTCTTAGTTTAAAATTTAGTCAACCCACTTTTTTTTAAACAAATCAATAAAGCCAGGCCTTAAAAGAGAAATGAATGATTACTTTACTTTGGCTTTTCCCGATTATTTTTATGATTCATGACTTTGAAGAGATTATTATGCTAAAACCCTGGCTTAAACGGTATGGTTGCTTACTTAAAGGTAAAGGACGTTTCTCACGGATTGCTGGACGGATTATTGATCATTACCGGGAGATTATAATTTTCCAGTCATTTAACCTTATAAAATAGGTATCGGTAATAAGCAACAAATTCTCTTCCTAATGAATATAGATCTCTGAACTCAAATATCTCAGCATGAGCTGATTTAACATTTCTGATACCGATTTTGGCAAAAATCAGCTTCGTTCTGGAGATATGGTAAAATTGTGAGACAACAATTATTGATTTAAAATTATTTGCCTCCATAATCTGTTTCACATTGCAAGCTGTTTGGAGAGTATTATTACCTGAATGATCAAGAATAACATACTTTTCATCAATTCCATGAGCTAGCAAATAATCCCCCATCACCTGCGCTTCATCAAAGCCTTCTTTCCCTACTCCGCCACTAACAATAACATGTTTACAATATCCTGCTTGATAGAGCTCAATTGCTTTATCCAATCGTCTTTTTAAACGTTTCGAAGGTTCTCCGTTGCGTTCAACTTTATTACCGAGAACAACAGCGACATCAGAATTTACTAAATCATCATTAAGTCCATCAAGCGAAATTATGGCTAAATGAAGTAAGGACCAACCCAAAAAGATTATTACCAAACTCTTTAAAATCTTCATCATCACTTAATTACTCCTGGTCGCATTAATAACGCATTCTTTACTGCACATTCCACTCCTTTGATAACAGCTTGCTCTAAACAATTCTCTTGATGCCAGGATGCTGCAAATCCGGCTGTAAATGCGTCACCACAACCAATAGTATTGATTGGTTTTATTTTGGGTGCTAACATTTCGACAATCTGGCCATTATTGAGATAGATAACACCATCCTTACCCCTGGTTAATATTGTAGATATCTGGTATTCCCGATATAATTCCATCATTTTCTCTTTGATTTGGGGCATGATTTCTGAAAAAGAGTCGGACTCCGAAGGAAGATCAACCGCAAAAAATGTTGCCACAAACTCTGCCAGATTTGGTTTGATGATATCAGGTTGATAAGTTAAACAATTAACCAAGTCTGCTCCTTTTAAGTCCAAAATTACTCTTTTTCCTCCATGTTTCGCTGCTTGAACCATTTTAGGATAGATTGCATCCGAGAATCCGCTGGCTTTGGTCCCGGTAATGATCACCGTATGACTGCCAGCTAACAGCTTCTCGAATAATTGCCAGATTTTATTCTCAGTTTCCTCTGATACCGGGTTAGTTGTTTCAATCATTTCTGTGGTGGTATTGTTATTTAAATCAATCATCGTATAACACCAGCGGATATCAATCCCCGAATCAACAGTATAACACTGAATTCCATCTTGAGCTGCCAGTGATAAAAACAATTCTCGATCACGGCCACCAACCGGGGTAAGATGATTGACTGCTTCATTTAACTGTAATAATACCCGGCTAACATTAATACCCTTCCCGGATACATCTAAAAATTGTTCGGTACAACGATTAACTTCATTAAGTTTGACATCTCTAAAAACCAATGTTTTCTGTAAAGTCGGATTAAGCGATATTGTTAGAAAACTGTTTGAATTAAACATAAACCTACCTACTCTATTAATAATTTTTACTATTATTCAATACACAATTATTTGATTCCTCCATGATTATCGTTACTTATAAAAAATAAAAAGTTAACCATGGTATTCAGTTAACTTTATCAAACTACTTTTCAAGATTCAAAATATAATTACTTAATATCTCCGTGTTTAACAACTACTGATTAAGTCAATAAGCAATAATACATCCTGCACTATCAGGATGGCTCAAGACCAGTTCCAAAACGTTTTGTTGAGGTTCTTCGCCATCGGAGATATTAGTATTTTTTTCAACATGAACAATCGGAACAATATTGCGATCCGTTAGTGTCTTAGTTTTACTAATTACATCATTGATCCAGGTGACAGGTTGTTTACAACTTTGGTAATACAACATTGGCGTAAAATAATCAACATATTGGGTTAACATCCGGTAATCCTGACCAATGATCCTGAACAAAGCATTATTATATTCACCATTAACCCAGGGAACTGTGAAAATCCCCAGTTTCACATCGGGCGCAAATTGATTACGGATCTCCCAGGCTAATTTTACCCAGGATGTAATCACTGAACACTTCCACTGGGCCCAAAGCTTTGAACCTTCACCAATGATAAACTGTTTGACCTCATTAACAGAGAACGCTAATTGATTATCCTGTAAAAACAGATTGAGCGTGTTTTCGTCAAAAGAAGAATCAATTAGTACCGGTTCGAAAGCTTGCCAATAACAAGGCCAATGAATCCTGTTAAACCAAACACCGTCAATATTCATGTGTTGAATCAGTTTTTTGAATTTTGCAAATAAATCTTTACGAAATTTTGGATTGGCCGGATTAACACCATAATAACCATTTTCTTCATTAAACCGCTCCCCACCAAAATCTACCGGGATACAGTCACTGTATTCTTTCCAAACCTCTTCACCTTCAAAACAGGAAAATTCCGAATAAACCATAAAACCATTGCTCTTAAGCTTGGTTACTAAATTTGCAAAAGTTGTATGTAATATTACTGCCCTAACACCCATATTCTCAAAATTAGTAACAATCTGATCAAAATTTTGATAATCTTCAATTTGATCTGATACGTTCATCCAGAAAATTATCTTTTCTTTTGACAAATTACCTCCCCCTTAACGCCAATTATTAAGATATTTATACAAATAAAAAACTTCCATATCATGCGGGGATTTCTCTGTCGTACAATCCTCTCATATGGAAGTATATTAATAAAAATCTAACAATATTACTGATATTTTGAATTAAAATTATTTCAGTTAGTCATCATCTTCCTGGGAACTGATTATTCCGTCTCTCCAGTGTTTCCTACAGAGTGAAATATAACTTTCATTGCCACCGATTTGGATCTGTTCTCCCTCATATACCGGTTTACCATTTAACAGTCTGGTGTTCATGATTGCTTTCTTGCCACACCAACAAATCGTTTTTAACTCTTCAATTGTTTCAGCAAATGATAATAACGCTTCACTCCCTGGAAATAAGTCTCCTTTAAAATCTGTCCGTAAACCATATGCAATCACTGGGATATTAAGATCATCAACAATTGCACATAATTGTAAAACCTGTTTACGGGAGAGAAACTGTGCTTCATCAATAATCACACAGTGAATTTTTTTAATTGCCAGATCTTTTTTAACCAAATCAAGAATATCAACGTTACTATCAATAATAATTGCATCACTTTCAAGACCGATTCTGGACTTGATTTTATCAGGATGTTCCCGATTATCAATGGCCGGTTTCAGGAGTAAAACATTCTGTCCCCGTTCTTCATAGTTATATTTCACTTGGAGTAGTTGGGTGGTTTTACCGGCATTCATCGCCGAGTATCTAAAATAAAGCTTTGCCATAGCTCACCTTTTATCTTAAAATCTGATAGACTAAAGCTATTTCTCTAATAATTATGTTATTCAATTAACATTTTTCTGGACAAATCACCAATCTTTACTGTTATTTCACCAGGTTCTTCAACCCACTGAAGCTTATTAACGTTAAAAATCTTACGTTGGTCCGCTGTAATTCTAAATGAGACGGTTTTCTCTTCGCCAGGTTCCAAGGATACCCGTTTAAAACCTTGAAGGGTTTTTCGCAGTGGTGTTATATTTTTGGTATTATGTTGTAAATAGAGTAATACCACCTCTTCACCCATTAACTCCCCATTATTTTTAACAGTGACGCTAATCTCTACCGGATTACCTGCTTTAGCTTTAATCGGAACTTTTAAATTTGAATATTTGAACGTTGTATAGCTCAATCCATATCCAAACTCGTAAAGTGGCGTTGTTTGATTTTCCCGGTAGTAATATGCAACTGGAAACTTCACTACTTTGCTGGGAAAAGTAATTGGTAAACGTCCCGATGGATTATAATCGCCAAATAAAACATCGGCAATTGCACTGCCCCCTTCTGTCCCTGGCAAAAACGCCCAAACAATGGCATCAGCTGCTTCTTCACCTTTGGGTAAAATAAGTGGTCGACCGGCAACGACAACCAATACAAAAGAGATATTATTATCCTGGAGTGTGGTAAGGAGCTTCTCTTCCATCGGTGACAATCGCAATTGCGGATTATCGCCTTCCTGTTCGGCATAGGGTTTTTCGCCAACAACGACAACAACTTGATCAGCTTCTTTCGCTAATTGAACTAATTTCTTAGTGTTATGGACCTGGTCAAAATAAGTAATCGTACTATCGGAATCAATCTTATTTTGAATTGCTTCCAAAACAGTTTGACCTTTCAATTCTGCTTCTTCAGCACCTTGCCAATGGATAGTCCAACCTCCGCATAAGCGACTCAAACTATCTGCCGAAGGACCTGTAACTAAGATTGATTTGGTCTGTTTTGAAAGTGGCAGTATGTTGTCTTGATTACGAAGTAAAACAATCGACTGTTGCGCCAATGTCCTAGCCAGTTTCTTACTTTCTTGACTTCCGATTATTTTCTCCGCCAACTTGGGATCAACAATTCTTCTCTCAAATAATCCCAATTGAAACTTGATCCTTAAGATTCGTTTTACAGCTTCATCAATTCTTGTAATTGGAATCTTCTTCTTTCTTACCAGAGTTTCCAAGCGGTCTATGACGGAGACATCCATTGGCACCATATTTAAATCCATACCGGCATTATAGGCTAAGATCAATGCTTGATCCAAATTCTTAGCATACTGATGGTAGGTAACCAACTTTTGGACATCTTCCCAATCAGAAACTAAGAGTCCCTTAAAGCCCATCCTTCCCCGGAGTAACTCTGTAAGTAACTTCTTAGAAGCGTGCACCGGTACATCGTTAACTGCACCACTGTTAATCATCACTGTAGCGACATTGGCTCTAATCGCTGCATAGTAAGGTGGTAAATGAATTTCATAGAGATCCCGTTCAGAAATATAAGCTGGGTGCCGATCGAGACCACTTTCAGGTGCACTGTAGCCAATAAAGTGTTTGGCACAAGCAGCCACTTTTTTGGAACGTTGAAATCCAGCAATTTGGGCTGCTCCTAAAACTGACACTAAATATGGATCTTCACCCAAAGTTTCATGGGTCCTTCCCCACCGTGGATCAACTGCAACATCTAACACTGGAGCAAAGGTCCAATTAATTCCTGTAGCCGCAACCTCATCTGCTGTTAGGCTGGCATATTTACGAGTCAATTCCTCATTAAAAGACGCTGCTAATCCCAGATTATAAGGATAGATCGTTGCTCCAATTACATTATTATGACCATGAACTGCATCCACCCCATATAATACAGGAATTTTTAACCGTGTTTTTAGAGTTGCTCTTTGAATCTGGTTGGTAAATTTCACCCACTCTCTAATGTTATTTGGAGCAGGTGCCCCATCACCACCACTAAGGATTGAGCCGACGCCATAGCGAACTATTACTTTATTGAGCCAAGCCGGATCAACCGGTCCCTTATTCCAAAAATCCCGCATCAAACGATGGGACTCGATTTGAGTAATCTGACCCAGCTTTTCTCTTAAAGTCATTCGCGCCAACAAATCGGCAACCCGTTTCTCAGTAGCTACTTTAGGGTTAAGATAAATTGGCTTGGATTGCCCCCATGTTACTTGTCCAACTAAAAATATTACCAACAAAAGGACCAGAAATAGCTTTTTATTCATCTGACTAATCTAACTCCATTGTTTTATTGGTCTTTCTCGCGGATTTCAACTCTCCTAATCTTACCACTGATGGTTTTGGGAAGTTCAGTTACAAATTCAATTATTCTTGGATACTTATAAGGCGCGGTGACATTTTTGACATGTTCTTGTAACTCAACAACCAGTTCATCACTTGGTGAATAAGACTTTGTAAGTACAACCGTAGCTTTTACAACCTGACCACGGATTTCATCAGGAACAGCAGTGACTGCACATTCCAAGACTGCCGGATGTTCCAGCAATGCACTTTCAACCTCAAAAGGCCCGATCCGATATCCGGAACTTTTAATAACATCGTCAGTTCGTCCAACAAACCAATAATAACCGTCTTCATCTTTCCAAGCAGTATCTCCGGTATGATAAACTCCGTCATACCAAACATTTTCAGTCCGCTCCTGGTCACGATAATATCCGTCAAATATTCCGATCGGCTTCCTTTCATTGGTTCTAATTACGATTTCACCGATTTCACCAACCTCACAGGAACGTCCGTTCTCATCAATAATATCGACATCATAACCAGGTGATGGTTTTCCCATCGAGCCTGGTTTTGGTTCCAACCAAGGATAAGTAGCAAGAGCGACCGTAAGTTCGGTTTGTCCATATCCTTCACGTAATTTAAGCCCAGTCATTTTATAAAATTGATTGTAAACCTCAGGATTAAGCGGTTCACCGGCAACAACACAGTATTCCAGTTTGCTTAAATCATATTGCGATAAATCTTCTTTAATCAGATAGCGATAAATTGTTGGCGGAGCACAGAAAGTAGCTATACCATACTTAGAGATAACTGTTAATAAATCTTTGGGAACAAACCGTTCGTAATCATAAACAAAGACTACTGAACCAGCTAACCATTGACCGTATAATTTCCCCCAAACCGATTTAGCCCAACCGGTATCCGCAACGGTTAAATGCAGTTTATCTTCTTGAACACACTGCCAGTATTTAGCTGTTAAGATATGTCCTAATGGGTAAGTAAAATTATGTTGGACCATCTTCGGATAACCGGTGGTACCAGATGTAAAGTAAAGTAACATCATATCGTCATTATTAGTCATTTCGGCACCGGTAGGTTTGGTAAACTGTTCTGAAGCTTTTGCTAATTCCTGATCAAAATTGACCCAACCAGACCGCTCCCCACCAACTAATGCTTTAATTTGAAGTGTTGGGGATTCTGATTGTGCTGCTTCGATCTCTTCAATCACTTCTTCACCGGCAACAGTCACGATCATCTTTACACTGGCCGCATTGTTACGATAGATTATATCTTTCTTCTTGAGCAGATGGGTAGCCGGGATACATACCGCTCCAATCTTATGTAATGCCATAATACAAAACCAAAACTCATAGCGCCTTTTTAAGATTAACATTACCGGATCGCCTTTTTTAATCCCCTGCGCTTTAAAAAAGTTAGCTGCCTTATCACTGTAAACTTTCATATCTCTAAAGGTAAAGGTTGCTTCTTTTCCGGTTTCATCACACCACACTAGAGCAATCTTATCCGGTGCCTTAGCTGCCCATTCATCAACAACATCATAAGCAAAATTGAAATTATCCGGTACATTGATTTTAAAATTATTCATAAAATCTTCGTATGATTGATAATCTAGTTTGATATATTTTTCTAACATTTTTTCTCTCAGCCTTTCTGTTAAATTCGTACTCTCTTATAGTATTATTGCTAAAAATTTAGCAGCCTTATTATTCAATGCTTTCATTCGATGCGGTACGCTCGAATCGTAAAATAAAGAATCACCCTCATTTAAAATAATTTCATGATTCCCTAATGTAATCTGTAAAGTTCCTTCTAATACATAATCAAATTCCTGACCAGGATGGCTGTTAAAATTCGGTTCGCTATTGTTTCCATCTATATCAGGTTCAACCGTTACCAAAAACGGTTCGGCTTTCTTATGAATAAAATTATAAGCAAGGTTTTGATATTTGTAGTCTTTACGCCTCTCGACAGAGATCCCTCGATCTTTTCTGGTAAGTGAATATGTATGTAAACGTGGTTCTTCACCGATTAACAACGCAGAAAGCTCTAAATTAAACTTATGTGCAATTTGATATAAAACACCAACAGGAATATCTTCAGCTCCGCTTTCATATCTCTCATATTTCTCAAGCGGTATTCCAAGTTCTTCTGCCATCTGTTGCTGGCTTTTTCCATAAATATCTCTCAATCCTTTAATTCGCTCTGCGATAATTTTTAGTTGTTCTTCCATAACACTAGCCCCTTTCAAAGGTGAATATAATTAAATGGTGATTGTGTTTTATTTATAATTCCTTTCTAATACCTATTTTCCTTTAAGTATTTCAATTTTTTTTAAGTTTATTACAATTAAGAATTATCTATTTGAATAAAAAATTATTCAATTAATTAAAAGCTACGAATGATCAATACGATTAGGAAGAATAAAAGTGAAAAATATCCGTTTATTATTAATAAACATGCTTTATTGCTATTATTTTCTTTCATTAGAAGACTGATATAAATAAATCGGAACAGATAGACAAATGCAATAATCCATCCTAGAAAAATTACTATAAACTTAATGAACTCAATAGCCATATTTGACTCCTCTAAGCGATATGCTTTATTTTTCATAATTATATGGGATATATTGTCATTTGTCAAATATTTAATAAGCATTTCGCTTAAAAGGATTTACGTTGTCTTTAAAAATGTTATATTCATATTAGCAGCATTTATAACTTGTTCTAACTTCAGGTGGTGAGAAGGCATGAGTCATTTGTTTGCAGCACGGTTAAAAGCTGAACGAAAACGTCTTGGATGGACCCAGTCTTATTTAGCTAATACTTTAGGAATCTCCAATGGAACCATCTCCGGATACGAAAGAAATTACCGTGAACCTGATATTGAAACTTTATGGAAGCTTGCTGATTTATTTAATGTTTCAATCGATTATCTGGTTGGCAAAGTAAATGACCGGATTTACTATTCTAGCATTGCCGAGAAAAACGCAGAATATGATTCCAAACCGTTTTTTTCACCTAAAGAATCTTCAGAAATGGAGACATTACCGGAAGCCGCAATTAAAGAAATTGAGGATTTCAAAAACTATATTAAACATAAGTATAAAAAACAAACGACTTCTGATTAAAAGTCGTTCATTTTTTATTTATTTTTTATTTTAAAATATCTTCAATTAAGTTTAATTCTTCATCCGAAAACTCCAATCGGTTGATTACGCCGACACAATCTTCAATCTGACTGACTTTACTTGCACCAATCAAAGCTGAGGTAACTCTCCCTCTTCTTAAAACCCATGCCAGTGCTAACTGTGCTAAACTTTGCCCCCTTGATTTTGCTAATTCGTCCAATCTTCGAATCTTAACCAATTTTTCTTCTGTTATATCTTCCGGTTGCAAGAAAATACTTGAACTGGCAGCTCTTGAATCAGCCGGTATTCCATTTAAATAGCGGTCAGTTAAGATTCCTTTAGCCAAAGGGGAAAATGCAATACAACCTACTCCATTTTCTTCAAGGAGATCAAGTAACTCTGCTTCAATCCAGCGGTTAAACATTGAATACGATGGCTGGTGGATCACACATGGAGACCCCAGCTCCTTTAAAATTTTGATTGCTTTCTTTGCTTCATCAGGTTTATAGTTTGACAGTCCGATATAAAGCGCTTTACCCTGCCGCACGATTAAATCCAAAGCTGACATAGTCTCTTCTAAAGGAGTTTCCGGATCAGGACGGTGATGATAAAAGATATCAACATAGTCTAAACCTAATCGTTTCAAACTCTGGTCTAAACTGGCAACCAGATATTTCTTTGAACCCCAGTCACCATAAGGACCCGGCCACATATTATAACCCGCTTTGGTGGAAATAATCATTTCATCCCGATAATTAAGAAAATCAGCTTTAAGAATTCTTCCAAAATTCTCTTCAGCCGATCCGGGCGGTGGACCATAATTGTTGGCTAAATCAAAATGGGTTATTCCTAAATCAAAAGCTTTCCGTACCATCATACGGCTATTTTCATAAACAGTAACGCCACCAAAATTGTGCCATAATCCCAATGATATTATTGGAAGCTTAAGGCCACTCTTTCCACATCGTTGATAAAGCATTGTATCATATCTCCCGGCCGATGGTAGATAATTTTGATTTGTAATCAATCTGATTCTCCTCTAACAATAGTTTATGTTTTAATATTTTAACAGATCCGTCCATATTCCTTCCGTTAATTTTACTTTCAAAACAAAAAACCTTAGGAAAATTCCTAAAGTTTAAAAAATAATTCCTGGCAACGACCTACTCTCCCAGCCGGTCACCCGACAAGTACCATCAGCGCTGAGGGGCTTAACTGCCGTGTTCGGGATGGGAACGGGTGGTTCCCCCTCGCCATTGTCACCAGGAA